>ENA-ORTY01000263-ORTY01000263.1-human-gut-metagenome-genome-assembly--contig:-NODE-263-length-72707-cov-5.488177_pt1 | contig 72707 bp, 64 predicted proteins | sample MGYA00241917_ERZ509198 | MGnify/ENA primary metagenome ERZ509198 (study PRJEB26280, sample SAMEA2338857) | human gut metagenome | biome: human gut; feature: human-associated habitat; material: faeces...
TTTTCGAGGCAAATTACGACTTTGCGAAACCGAAGAGCGCGACCATTTTCAAGACGATCGTGGATCCGTTCCTTGGAAAATATTCAATGATTAAGGTTTGCTCCGGCGTTATTAAAAGCGATGATGTGCTCTATAATGTAGATCAGGAATCCGAAGAAAAACTGAGCAAGCTGTACGTGCTCGAAGGCTCCAAGCCGATCGAAGTACCGGAGCTTCATGCAGGAGATATCGGTGCCATCGCAAAACTCGGCGATGCAAGAACCGGCGATTCCCTTGCGACAAAGAACAATCAGGTCCGCTACGGAAAACCGGATGTTTCGACTCCGTACACCGCAAAACGATATAAACCGAAGAACAAAGCCGATGTAGATAAGATCTCCCAGGCATTTGCTAAGATGATGCAGGAAGACCTGACTATGAAGGCAGTCAATGATTCTGCAAACCATCAGACATTGCTGTACGGCATGGGCGACCAGCACATCGATATTATCGTCAGCAAGCTGCTGGAGCGCTACAAAGTAGAAGTAGAGCTGTCCCGTCCGAAGGTAGCCTTCCGCGAGACGATCCGCAAAAATTCGGATGTAGAAGCAAAATACAAAAAACAGTCCGGCGGCCACGGCCAATACGGTCATGTAAAAATGCGCTTCTCCGCTTCCGGAGATCTCGAGAAACCATACGTTTTTGAGCAGGAAGTTGTCGGCGGCGCCGTTCCGAAGAACTACTTCCCGGCTGTTGAAAAAGGTATCCAGGAAGCCGTACAGAAAGGCCCTCTGGCTGCTTATCCGGTAGTCGGCGTCAAAGCCGTTCTGTATGATGGTTCTTATCACGATGTGGACTCCAATGAAATGGCCTTTAAGATTGCCGGTTCCATGGCCTTCAAAGAGGCCTGCCGGAAGGCCAACCCCTGCCTGCTGGAGCCCATTATGAAGGTTTCCGTCATCGTTCCCGAGGACTACATGGGCGACGTCATCGGCGACCTGAACTCTCGCCGTGGCCAGATCCAGGGCATGGAGGCAATGGCAGGCACTCAGCGTGTCAACGCCTTCGTTCCTCTGGCTCAGATGTTCGGCTACGCCACCGACCTGCGTTCCAAGACCCAGGGCCGTGGCCAGTATGTCATGGAGCCTTCTCACTACGAGCCGGTTCCCAAGAACATTGCCGACCAGATCATTGCTGGCCGCACCAAGGCTTGATTGCCTGAAACAAAGTAAAATTTTGCCGGGGTAGTGTAGCTCCGGCAAAATTTCCTGTAAAAGCACTTGATTTTACAGGACAAATTTAGTAGAATAGTTTTGCAATGCAATTCTGTGTTTGCAGGACTGTTGTAACCAAATTCAATCCGATTAAGGGAGGATATTCCAATGGCTGAAAAGGCAAAATTTGACCGTTCTAAGCCGCATGTTAACATCGGCACCATCGGTCACGTTGACCACGGCAAGACCACTCTGACCGCTGCTATCACCAAGTACCTGGCTCTGAAGGGCGACGCAGACTTCATGGACTACGCCAACATCGATAAGGCTCCTGAGGAGCGTGCTCGTGGTATCACGATCAACTCCGCTCACGTTGAGTATCAGACCGACGCTCGTCACTATGCTCACGTTGACTGCCCGGGCCATGCTGACTACGTCAAGAACATGATCACTGGTGCTGCTCAGATGGACGGCGCTATCCTGGTCGTTGCTGCTACCGATGGTCCCATGCCCCAGACCCGTGAGCACATCCTGCTCGCCCGTCAGGTTGGCGTGCCCAAGATCGTTGTCTTCATGAACAAGTGCGACATGGTCGACGACGAGGAGCTGCTGGATCTGGTCGAGATGGAGATCCGTGAGCTGCTGAGCGAGTATGACTTCCCCGGCGACGACACCCCCATCATCCGTGGCTCCGCTCTGAAGGCTCTGGAGTCCACCTCCAAGGATCCTGATGCACCCGAGTATGCTTGCATCAAGGAGCTGATGGACGCTGTTGACAGCTATATCCCCAACCCCGATCGTGAGGAAGACAAGCCCTTCCTGATGCCCATCGAGGATGTCATGACCATTTCCGGCCGTGGTACTGTTGCTACCGGTCGTGTTGAGCGTGGCATTGCTAAGGTTGGCGATGCAATGGAGATTGTTGGCATTAAGCCCGATCGTCTGAGCACCACCATCACCGGCCTGGAGATGTTCCGTAAGTCTCTGGACTTCGCTGAGGCTGGCGATAACATCGGCGCTCTGCTGCGTGGTGTTGACCGTACCCAGATCGAGCGTGGCCAGGTTCTGGCTAAGCCCGGCACTGTCCATCCCCACAAGGTCTTCGAGTCTCAGGTCTACGTTCTGACCAAGGACGAAGGCGGCCGTCACACCCCGTTCTTCTCCAACTATCGTCCTCAGTTCTACTTCCGTACCACCGACGTGACCGGCATCATCACCCTGCCGGAAGGCACCGAGATGTGCATGCCTGGCGATAACGTCGATATGGACGTGGAGCTGATCACCCCCATCGCTATCGAGGCTGGTCTGCGTTTCGCTATCCGCGAAGGCGGCCGTACCGTCGGTTCCGGTGTTATCATCGCTATCAACGAGTAATTGTTTTTAAAAAGGCCGCCGCAAGGCGGCCTTTTTTCCAAATGGGAGGATTACTATGATCATTGTTTTAGCAAGCGGCCGTGTCCCTGGTGGACGCCGTCCGGAATATCTGCAGGCTGTTGCAGACAGCGGCGCCGTTCGGGCTACCCGTCTGGAAAATGGCTGCCTGAATTACGATGTGTCTGCATCTGCCAATGATCCCGACACAATCTACATCGTGGAGCGTTGGGAAGGCTTCCCCGCACTGAAAGAACACATGATGGGAGAGAATATGGCCTGCCTGAACGATGTGAATGCAAAGTTTGGTGTGGCTTATCAGGCCTCCTTGTACAAAGCGGAGCCTATGGGCTGAAAATTTCGCGTATATTTAAGAATACCTGCCGCCAATGAGAGCGGCAGGTATTTTTTATTTCAGCGCATGCATAAAACCGTCCAAAGCGGCGGAATGGATGTCACCACCAATGACCCGGCTTTTGCATGTCATCAGACAGGCAAGTACTTCCTGGTCGGTATTGGGATAGTTGATTACCTGAAAGGTGTAAACGGTAACAGGCTGACCGGCGTACTGATTCAGGTCGAAATTTTGTTCTTTTTGCAGCTGATTGTAGGCGTCGAATGTTCTGTCGAAATATTCCGGCAGTACGCTGTCCTGTATTTGTGCTGTGCTGGAATCCACCTCCCAGCCCAGTTCCAACAGATAGGCGGCAGCCTCGTCACAGTCGCGTACTTTTCCAATACTGGCATTTTTCTGAATCCCGGTCAAAACGACCAGCAGAAGCAGCAGTGCGCCGATTCCCAATACGATGCAAACGGCCATGTTTCGGTTGAGTTTTTTCTGATTCTTTGTCATGCTCCATTCCTCCCCGCAGACTTTTCCTCTGTGTCCATACCTATTCATTTGTTGGAAGAATTATGTTATACTGTGAACCATGAGGTGAGAACATGAAACGATTGGATAAGCTGCTCTCTGATGCCGGGGTGGCCGGCCGACGGGAACTCAAGTCGATCATCCGCAGCGGTCGAGTTTGCGTGGACGGTGTTCCCGTAACGGCACCGGAGCATAAAGTGGACGAAAACACTGCTGTGGTGACTTTGGATGGAACAGCAATCAGCGGGCAGACATTTTACTACTATATGATTCACAAACCGGCAGGGGTGGTGACCGCAACAGAGGATCGCGAGCAGAAAACCGTACTGGATCTTTTGCCGCCCGAATTGGTGCGACAGGGTGTGTTTCCCGTGGGACGCTTGGACAAGGACACCACAGGACTGCTTTTGCTGACAAACGACGGAGATTTTGCGCACCAGGTCATTTCTCCTCGCTCCCATGTGGAAAAACGATATCGGGCCAGAGTGGACGGTATTCCGAATGAAGAGGATGTGGAGGCGTTTGCCAAAGGCATGGAACTGCGGGATGGCAGTCAATGCTTGCCGGCAAAGTTGGAGATTGACGGGACAGATGTCTGTTTTGTGACGCTGCGGGAGGGCAAATACCACCAGGTCAAACGGATGCTCGCCGCACGGGGAAAACCGGTTTTGGCCTTGCACAGAGTCTCTGTAGGACAGCTGAAACTGGAGGAAAATTTGGTTTCGGGCGCATTCCGCCCCTTGTCTCCGGAGGAGGTCCAGATGGCGCTGCTTGAAAATACTTTGTAGATTTCACACAATTTGAAAACCCCTGTTTTTACATAGAAAACAAGAGAAGGAATGAAATATACAAAAAATAGATAAAAAAATCTTGAAATTTGGACAAAAATATTGTATTATGTTGACCGTAGCAAAAATGGTATCTATCATGGAGTTTGTGGGAGGAAAAGCTATGTTAAACAGAGTGTTCCAGGGCGTCATCAACCAGATGAAGGACGCAACGGATCGTCAGGTCGGCGTGATTGACGACCAGGGTTATGTGATAGCGTGCAATGAGCTTTCTATGATCGGAACACAGCTGAGCGATATCTTCGAGGTCAATGGGGAAGTGACCGATCAGGTGATCGCCCTGCCGGAACGGACGTACCGGATGTTGGGCGTGATCGGGTCCCGTTTTGAATACGCGGTGTTTGTCAAGGGAAATGATCAGATGGCCATGACATTGTGCATCGTGCTGGGTATCGCCATGAACGAGGCGAAGATCAATTACGAAGAAAAGTGCAATAAAGCTACGTTCGTGAAGAACATCATTTCCGACAATATCCTGCCGGGAGATGTCTATGCGCGGGCAAAGGAACTGCGTTTCGTGACGGATGTGCCCCGGGCGGTCATGCTGGTGCAGCAGGTGGATCGGACGGATGTGATGGTTCTGGATGTGATCCAGCGCCTGTTCCCGGACAAGCAGTCAGACTTTGTTTTCAGCGTCAGTGAAACGGACATTGTGGTGATTCGGGAACTGACGGGAAATGAGGAACCGTCTGATCTGGAGGACTTGGCGCGGCAGATTGAAAATGCCGTTCGCTCTGAGCTGATGGTCAAGGTGATGATCGGCATCGGAACGGTCGCAGGGCATCTGCGGGAATTGGCTGACCGGTACAAAGAGGCACAGGTCGCCATCGAGGTGGGCAAGATCTTCGAGCCGGAAAAGAGCATCATTCGGTATGAGAATTTGGGTATCGGCCGTATTATTTATCAGCTGCCCATCACCTTGTGCGAGATGTTCCTGTCTGAGGTGTTCAAGAAGAATCCCATTGAATCCCTGGACGCAGATACACTGGATACGATCAACAAGTTCTTCGAGAACAACCTGAACGTGTCTGAAACGTCCAGAAAGCTGTACGTGCACCGCAACACGCTGGTCTATCGCCTGGAAAAGATCAAAAAGCTCACCGGCTTGGACCTGCGGGAGTTCGACCATGCCATCGTGTTCAAAGTGGCCATGATGGTCAACCGCTATCTGGAATATCAGAACGCAAAATAACAAGCCCTTTCGGAAAAAGCGGGCCGCGGCCCGCTTTTTTTAAGACAGGAGCAGAACAGATTTTCGTTTTGATGCAACATTTTCCTGTTTTGTTCGTCAAAACAGAATGTGAAGATCCACCTGTCTTCGGATAGACGGATCTGAAAAAACATGGAGGTTACTATATGCTTCAGATGAGTGAAGTCCATAAGGTGTATGAGAACACCGGCTCAGAGGCGCTCAATGGTGTGGATATCACCATTAACGACGGAGAGTTTGTGTTCCTCGTCGGCCCTTCTGGATCGGGAAAAACCACAATGATCAAACTGCTCACGGGAGAGCTGCGGGCTACATCCGGCATGGTCATGGTCAACGGCTTTGACCTGCAGGCAATCAAGCGGCGCAATCTTCCCAAATATCGCAGGACTCTGGGAGTGGTGTTCCAGGATTTCCGCCTGATCGACAAAATGACGGTCTACGAAAATGTGGCATTTGCCATGCGTGTGGTTGGCGCAAAGAAGAAAGAGATCGCAGAACGCGTTCCCTTTGTGCTGAACCTGGTGGGCCTGGAAGAGAAGGAGCATCGCTATCCCCGGGAGCTTTCCGGTGGTGAACAGCAGCGTGTGTCCATTGCCCGGGCACTGGTGAATAATCCCAGTTTGATCATTGCGGACGAGCCTACCGGCAACCTGGACCCGGCACGAAGCCTGGACCTGATGCTGCTGCTCGAAAAGATCAATGCGCTGGGCACCACCGTCCTGGTGGTCACGCATGAGAAAGAACTGGTCAACGCCTTTTCAAAACGAGTGATCGCCATTGACGGCGGTAAGATCGTGGGCGACGGAATGGATGGGTACTACGCGTATGAGACTGAATAATATCGGATACCTCACCAAAGAGGGGTTCAAAGGCATTTTTAAGCATGGGTTTATGTCCTTTGCTTCTGTGACCATCATTATGGCCTGCTTGATTATCATGGGTCTGTTTTCTCTGCTGGCACTGAATATCAACAGTGTGATCTCCGAGCTGGAGCAGCAGAACGAGATTGTGGCCTTTGTGGACGAGAACTACACCCGTGCACAGGCAGAGAATCTGAAGAATTCTGTGCTGACGGTGAACAATGTGGAGTCAGTGGAATTTGTGACCCGGCAGGAAGCTATGGAAATCTTTAAAGAGGACTATGAAAATGGTCTGTTTGATGAGATCGACGCCTCTGTTTTCCGGGATCGGTATGTGGTTCATGTGGAGGATATCGAGCAGACAGCCCAGACACAGAAAGACCTGATGAATGTGGAAGGCATTGTAAAGGTCAACGCTCACCTGGAGTATGCAGACGGCTTTATCCGGGTGCGGAATGTGGTGAGCCTGGTTTCTGTTGTGTTGGTGGCCATTTTGGCAGTAGTTTCTCTGTTCATCATGTCCAATACCATCAAACTGGCGACCTTCACCCGTCGGGAAGAGATTGCTATCATGCGTATGGTGGGTGCCACCAATGCATTTATCCGGATGCCCTTTATCATTGAGGGCCTGATTCTGGGCCTGTTGGGCGGTGGACTTGGGTTCCTGTGTGTCTGGGGCCTGTACGAGGCGGTTTGCGCAAATCTGCTGTCCGGATTTATTGGCAGCATGATCTCCATTCTGCCCTTTGCAAGCATTATGTGGCCGATGCTGATCGTCTTCCTGGGTGTGGGCGTGCTGATCGGCGTATTTGGAGGAAGCATTGCAATCCGCAACTACCTCAAAGTCTAAGGAGGGCTGAACCATGAAGAAAAGAAAACGGATCGTATCCGTGGTAGCAGCTCTGCTGGCAGGACTGATGGTGTTCTCACTGATTTTTTCTTCTTTGACCAGCGTGTTTGCCAATGCAGTGTCCCAGTCGGACATTGATGCACTGGAGCAGCAGAAAACCACGCTGAAACAGCAGAAAGAAGAAAAGAAAGCGACACTGGATGCACTGCGTTCTCAGCAGGCAAGTTTTGTGGAGCAGAAAGCGGCGCTGGACGAGAAAAACGAAGTGGCCCAGCAGGAGATCACTGTCATCGTCGAGCAGATTGAGATGTATGACACCATGATCGCGGAAAAAGAGGAAGAGGCTACCGTGGCGCAGGAAGCAGCGGATGAGCAGCTTGCCATCTATAAGACCCACCTGCGTGCTATGGAGGAAAATGGTCAGTTCAACTTTTATCTGTCCGTCCTCTTTGGCGCCAAGGATTTTGGAGATCTGCTCAGCCGGATCGATATGATCACAGAGATCATGGAAAACGATAAGGCTGTGGAAGAGTCCTACAAAGAGGCCCGGGACTTTGCCCTGGAAGTGAAGGCGGAGTATGAGTCCTACCAGAAAGAACTGGGGGAGAAGAAAGAGGGTCTGGAAGAGGAAGTGCGTCAGCTGGAGGCAGAAATTGCTGCCACCAGCAATATGATCGCAGAGCTGCAGAATGACATTGATCTGTATACTGCGGAATATAATAAGATGGAGGCCAACGAGGCCGCCGTCCAGGCAGAGATCAGCAAGCTGACGGAACAGCTGAAGGCGCAGGAAGAGGCTGCCAAGCAGCAGAATGCGGCCAACGGCACCAATAATCCCACTACACCGGGCGGTGCCAATGTGACGGGGACTTACATCTGGCCTGCACCGGCCAGTACCTACATCACTTCCAAATACGGCTACCGTATCCATCCTATTTTCGGAACGAAGAAATTCCATTCCGGCGTGGATATCGGCGCCGGCGCCGGCACCAATGTGCTGGCAGCAGACGGCGGTACGGTTACTGTGGCGACATACAGTTCCTCTTACGGAAACTATGTGATGATCTACCATGCGGACGGATCATCCACACTGTATGCGCACATGAGCTCGCTGACGGTCAGCGCCGGACAGACGGTGTCCCAGGGCGATGTGATCGGTTATGTGGGTTCTACCGGTTGGTCCAACGGCCCGCATTTGCATTTTGAAGTGCGAATCGACGGAGCGACCACAGATCCGCTGGCCTATTTCAGCAATTACAGTTTTGCACCGGACGCATAACCGGCTGCATCCAACACAGGGGCGCGACGCATCTGAGAAGATTCGGCGCGCCCCCATGCTTTTCAGCGGGGGAGGCAAAGCATTGAAAGAACAATCGAAGGGATTCTGGAAACGAGGCACAACCTATGAAAAAGTCCTGACTGCCTGTGTCTGCACGGTTCTGTGTACGATCGTGTTTCTGATTTCGGCACTGGCAGCTGCGGTGGGCGGATTTGAGGAACTGAAGTATCTGGCCAAGTTTGCCGGGGTGATGGGCGTGGTGGAGCGCACTTACATCGGTGAGGCGGATCTGGAAACAGTGACGGATGCCGGATTCTGGGCCATGATCCAGACATTGGGAGACCGTTGGAGCTATTACATGACGGCTGAAGAGTACGAACGGTACAAAGAGCAGAGCACCAATCACTATACCGGAATCGGCATTACGCTGCAAAGCATGGAAGACGGGCGGCTGGTGATCGCAGAGGTGGTGGAGGATTCACCTGCCGCACAGGCGGGTCTGGCAGTGGGGATGGAACTGACGGCGCTGGATGGAGAACCGGTCCAGGGGAAAACACCCCAGGAGCTAAGCACAGCCATTCGGGAAAAAGAAGGAACTTTTATCCTGACGGCACTGGATGCCCAGGGAATTTCCGGGGAGTATTCCCTCAGCCTGGGAGAGATTTATCATAATCCAGTGGAATACCGAATGCTGGATGGTCAGATCGGCTACATTCATCTGCGGAATTTTGATGAGAACTGCGACGATGAGGCGGAAAAGGCTCTGGATGCGCTGCTGGAGCAGGGGGCAGTTGGTTTGATTTTCGATGTCCGAAACAATGGTGGCGGATATGTGACAGAGCTGACCAAGCTGTTGGACCGTCTGCTGCCGGAGGGTGAGATTTTCGTCAGCGTGGACGAAAAGGGCAAAGAAAAAGTGACGACTTCCGATGCCGATTGTGTAGACCTGCCCATGGCGGTACTGGTCAATGAAAACACATACAGCGCCGCGGAATTTTTTGCGGCTGCACTCCGGGAATATGACGCTGCCGTCGTGGTGGGGGATGCCACGACCGGAAAGGGCCGCAGTCAGATCAATGTGCCCCTGGTGGATGGCAGTGCCGTGCATATTTCCAGCCGCCGGTATCTCACTCCCAACCGGGTGGATCTGTCGGAACAGGGGGGCATTGTGCCGGATATTGCTCTGCCAATGGGCGAAGAGGACGATCAACTGGCCGCAGCCCTGGAATTTGTGTTGACACAAGGGTAAAAGGTCACTATAATATTGCTGATTAATTACAGGCAAACGACCATCTGTGATGTTTGAATAGAAGAATAAGGAGAATCAATCAATGGCTGCCGAAAAGTTTAAAATGAGTCAGGAGCGGTATGACCAGCTCAAAGATGAACTGTACTACATGGAGACCGTGCGGGAGAAGGAAGTTGCGGAGCAGATCAAAGAGGCCCGTTCTTTCGGAGACCTGTCCGAGAACAGCGAGTACGATGAGGCAAAAGCGGAGCAGGGCAAACTGTACTCCAAAATTGCCGAAGTGAAAAACCTGCTGGAGAACGCCGAGATCGTGGAAAATGAAGTGGTTGAAAAGGGCGTGATCGGCATTGGCAGCAAAGTGCGGGTGCAGGATCTGGATGACGGATCTGAGACGGATTTCCAGCTGGTAGGCTCTCAGGAGGCAAACCCCATGCAGGGGAAGATTTCTGATGATAGCCCCATCGGCAAGGGCCTGCTGGGACACAAGAAAAACGAAACCGTCAGCATCGAGGCACCTGCCGGTATGATGAGATTTAAGATCCTCTCCGTGGAGAGAGACTGAAGGGAATCGGAACTATGCGTGAAGAAGTGAAGAACGAAGAACAGGAACTGTCGGAAATCCTTCAGGTTCGCCGGGATAAGCTGAAAGCACTGCAGGAGGCCGGGAGAGATCCTTTCCAGCAGACCAAGTTTACCCGTACAGCCTGGACCACAGACCTGAAAGAAGAGTATGCGGCCTGGGAAGGCAAGACCGTTTCCGTGGCCGGACGCATCATGTCCAAGCGGGGCATGGGCAAGGCTATTTTCTGCCATATCAAAGACGACAAGGGTCAGCTGCAGCTGTATGTCCGGGCTGACGCTGTGTCCGAGCAGGAGTTTGCGGATTTCCGGAAGTATGACATCGGTGATATTATCGGTGTTACCGGCTATGTGTTCAAAACCAAGACGGAGGAGATTTCTGTCCATGTGGAGCAGGTGGTGCTGCTGTCCAAATCTCTGCGCCCCCTGCCGGAGAAGTTCCACGGCATGACCAATGTGGAACTGAAGTACCGTCAGCGGTATGTGGACCTGATCATGAGCGATGAGAGCCGCCGCAATTTTGAGGTGCGTTCCAAGTTCATCAGCTATGTCCGCCGTTTCCTGGATAACCGCGGCTATATGGAAGTGGAGACACCGGTGCTGAACACCATCTCCGGCGGCGCTACCGCCCGCCCCTTTATCACCCACCACAACACGCTGGACATCGATATGTTCCTGCGGATCGCCACAGAGCTGAACCTGAAACGGCTCATTGTGGGCGGCATCGAGCGGGTGTATGAGATTGGCCGGATTTTCCGGAACGAGGGTATGGACACGAAACATAACCCGGAATTCACCACAGTAGAGCTGTATGAGTCCTATGCTGACTTCAACGACATGATGGACCTGTTTGAGGATCTGCTGTCTGGCGCTGCTATGGAAATCCTGGGCACTTATGATGTGGAGTGGCAGGGCGAGAAAATCTCTCTGGCACCGGGATTCCGTCGGATGACCATGGCCGAGGCTGTGAAAGAGCATCTGGGTGTGGACTTTATGACCATCGACACAGACGCAGAGGCTGTGGCTGCTGCCCGTTCCGTGGGCGTGGATATGGACAATGTGGAGCCTACTTGGGGCCATGCCCTGTACGAGTGCTTTGACCAGAAGGTGGAAGAGAAGATGATCCAGCCTACCTTCATCACCATGCACCCGGTGGATGTGTCTCCTCTTGCCAAGCGTTCTCCCAAGGATGGACGCCTGACCGAGCGTTTTGAGCTGTTTATTTGCCGCAGTGAGATGGGCAATGCCTTCTCCGAACTGAACGACCCCATCGACCAGAAACAGCGTTTCCAGAAACAGGTGGAAATGCGGGCCAAGGGCGATGATGAGGCCGGCATGATGGACGAGGACTTCATCAACGCCCTGGAGTATGGTATGCCTCCCACAGGCGGCCTGGGCATCGGCATCGACCGGTGTGTCATGCTGCTGACCGGCAGCAGCTCCATCCGGGATGTTATTTTGTTCCCCACGATGAAGCCCTTGGGCTAAAAAAACGTTGCAGCACAACGGTTACAGGTGATGCAACCTCTGGTTTGACACCACTTTTACACCAATTCACTTTGAATTCAACATGGCTACTAAGGAGTGCCCCGTCTTTGACGGGGTGCTTTCTTTAGCCATCATACATATATCAGCGTAAAAAATAAGGGCAGGTTTGGGAAATCAAAATCCCATTCCTGCCCTTTTCTTTTTAGCAAAATCTGTACCGAAAAATATATAGTATTCGTGACAACGCACAAAAAAATGAGAGCGTGCTTCAACAGCAGCTCTCATATATCTTGTCTATTTGACATTTACACCGAAGTCCTTTATAATGGCTTTCGTGGAATCCACCGTCCGCGTCGAGTTTCCGGGTTCAGTCATAGCCCATCTCCTTTGTAGACGGTGTACGGTTAAAAAGACGGTTGCCTGTCATCCCGCGAGTGCGGAATGGAGGCGTGTATGTAGCCCTCGCGGGAAATTTTTCTCAGGAGGTGACCATACATAACTCTTCAAGAAGTTTTTTGGATTGCGTCTATCTGCTGGATTCTTATCCAAGCATGGGACAAGTTCCGTAACAGAAAGAAGTGAGCCGTCTGTCGCAAGCAGAGCGGCTCACTGTAGTTTGAGGGTTAAACCCTCTTCCCAGTAAGAATGTATGTTTGTGGCAACCGTCTGGGTTTCCACCGCAGGGGGCGCTTGTTACCAGCAGGCGCTCTCTGTGTTATTATTATAGACTACTTCAACGGTATTTGTCAAATGAATTTTCTGTTAGCGTTTTCTTTCGGATTTCTCCTACGTCAGCCTGTGGGAACCGCATAACCCTTAGTCAAGCTCCGCAAGTGTACGGACGCTGACCCCATCACTTGCTTCAACGCTACGGCTGACAGACCTGCTGCAGCCTACTCATAGAATATTTACACCCACAAAATATTCTTAGATATTATTTTCCGAATGCGATGATTGCGCCAATGATGCCAGATACAAGCAAGGTAGAGATGCAAGTAATGATTGCAACCTTGACAGTATTGACATTGTTGGCGATTTGCTTATACGGTTTGTTCTCGGTTTCATTAACCTTCTCAGACAATTTACGTTCGGTCTCCTGCCATGCTTTTGCTTGCGCATCTACCTTACGATTGGTGTCATCCACCTTGCCCTCGATATTACTGACACGCTGTGCAATGAGCTCAACGGAAGTAGCGATTTTATAGATAGCCTTCTGCTCACTCTGGATTTCCTTCAGCTCACCTTCTAAGTTGTCAATTCTGTGTGTATTGGACTTGCATCGCTGCTCAGTCTCAATTAACAGTACGGTCTCTTGCTCGGTCATAAGAGAAACCTCCTCGGATGATTATTTTTCCCCTTCCTTCGGCTCCACTATGGAGGCAATAGCAGAGTTCTGTTTCAACACGTCTTTCATTTCGCTGAGGGCGTCATCAACGTATTTGCTAAAGGTTTCAAATGGCAAGACCTTTGCCAACCAAGGGAAACGCTCGCAGAACTTGTCGTAAACGGATGACAGCTTCAGTTTGCCCGTACCGGAACCGAACTCGCGCTCAGCGCCAAGAACAGCCTGCAGAAGCCATCCACGAATCTGCTCGTACTTCTTGTCGGTGGACAGGTTGCGCCAACGCAGGACAGCCATAACGCCGCCAACGATAAACACAATGCCAGTAACAATTACATACCAATTCTCCACAATAAATTCCATATGCAAACTCCTCTCTAAAAGATAGTGGGGCGGATTTCAGGTGCCGCCCTTCACCTTAGATTGCTGGACTCTCCCAGCTTGGGTCTTCGACGAAGCCTTTTGCCTTTGCGCTTTCGAATGTGATACCACCAGCAGAATGGTCAGATTTACACAGGTTCAAATAAAATGCGCATACCACGCCATGTGCCGACCACGGCAATCCAACCATTGCCCCAATCCACGGCAGCGCTCCGGTATAGTTCCGCTTTACACAATAGAACGCTAAAAGCAACCCACCGACTGTAACAATCCACAGAAGGGAGCGGATATCGTCAATCAGCTTTTTTGAAAAAGCGTCCTGTTTGCTTGTGCGTTTTCTCCTTCGCCTTGCTTGCTGTCTGCTGCCGCTATATGTAGCCATCACGCTTTACCCATCAGTTTTGCAAAACGATAGAACAAAGCAGCAGCCTGTTCACGGGTAAGCTGGTCAGCCCAAGCATAGTTGGGTTCACCATTCACCTCAGTGCCAGTGCCATTGATGAGACCGTTGGAGATAGCCCACTCACGAGCTTCCTTACTCCAAGTGCCGCAGTCATTGTCCTGCAGCTCTGCACGGTACTCCTTCATCAGTTCCTTGAATGTGCCCAGAGTCATATCTTCATCCTCCTCTTTGCCGTCGCTGATTCTCTTTTTGAACTCTTCCCACTGTGCGTCGCCACTCGTCTTGTAATAGACATTCATGTCGGCGCAACACCACGGTCTCGGACAAAGTTTTCCGGTCACATCATAATGACGGATAACGTGGTCTGCAGGAATGTTGTACTGAGCCATCAGCTTCTTTGTCAACCATACGAGGTTGTCCACAACTTTTGGTTCGAAATACCAATCAGTATCAGAAGCCATAACCCTCTTGCGATTGATTTTGGAAGGGCGTGCTTCAATCCCGATGGAGTTAGAGTTGCGGCACTCAGGGTGCTTGTACTTGTTCGCACCACAGTGCCATGCGATGTCCTTATCGCGGACACAGCGATAGATGGTATCGCCCTCGTCAAGCGCATAATGGGCAGACGCTTGAATACCCGGTGTCTTGAAATATTCAGAGACACTCTTTGCAGTTCCGAGCGCACCGAAATAATGAATGACGATGTACTTCGGAGTCATATTGCCTGAACGGAAGTTAACCGTTGTCAGGTTGTCTACAATTTTCAACTTGCATCCTCCTTCCTGTTCTGGTGTATTGATTTGGATTTTGCCAGCGAACTTGTCATAATAAGCTTGTCCGTAGCTGGCTCGTTTTTCTTGGACGCTCTGTCCCTGATTGGCAGGACGTTCAAATTGGAGAAGAACAGCATTGGATGCCTCACGGACAGACGGTGCACTCTTTAGGGTGCTCAGCAGCCCAGAATAGCCCACAGACAGCTCTTTAAGCAGGAAGTTGAGCTGGGCATCCATGTCCCCTACGGACGCTCCTGCGGCTTTACAGGAGGCAAGGAGAGCGTCCTTGCGTGACCAGTACGTCCACTGAGCTAATCCGTAACCGGCACTGTCTTTCACAAAGTTGGAATAACTGCCGCTATCGACAGCGGCAGTATATTCTTCATCAGTCATGCCAAGTTTCTTCTCGTATGTATTTTGGAGGTTCTTGGGATTCAGTCCGCTCTCTGCAAAAAGATTCCCCATCAAACCCGCGACGCCGAAATCATTCAGACCAGCAGATTTCAAATAGCGCCAGATTTTTTCGTCGGCGTTCATGCGAACCACCTCCTTGATAAAAGCATTGTTTTATAATCAGACAATCTTGTAATGCGGCTTCTCTTCGCCGAAAAACCAATAACGAAGATAATCGTCAAACACGATTGCCACGACAGATAAGCCAACCCACGCAAAATAGAACGGTAGACAGACTTGCCCCAAAATGTTAAGAGGGAGTCCAGAATAATCCCAGACACCCAGCTTCAACCATATATTCACGATAACGCCGGTGATAAACTCAAGGCAGGTCACCATTGTTCCGCCGATTAAGGCTTGCCACACGATTCCTAATTCCCACGGGAAGAGCTCGTTGATTAAACCAATAGAAACAAAGCACAGTCCACCGAGAATAAACATGGATGGATGACTGTGCCCACGCCAAAGCATCTCAATGCCGACATAGATTGCACCGCCGATAACGGCAAGCACAAGCAGTTTGAGACATACCTTCAGCCGCTTCATATTAGTTGCCCAGCTTTTCTGTGATAGCGTTCATCTGAGCCTGTGCAACAGCAAGCTTTGCGTTCATCTCAGACAGGTACGGTTCTGGCAGCGTCATGCCGTATGTAACAGCAGAGATTTCTTCAGCACCTTCCAGTGACTGTACATACGCTTTCAAAGCATTGTGATAAGTTGTCTGAGTGGTAATAAGAGTTTGCGCCGCAATATAGATTTTGGCAATCTCAGCGGCTGTGTAGATACGGCAGACACCACCGTCTGATTGATATGGGAACTCTGTGCCGCCAAGCTCAACAACGCGGAACAGGTTCGCAATATTTGCTTGGTCTTCGATGCTGAGATTAAAATGAACGGCACCCTGTGTCAGCTCCAAATCAATGCCCGCAACGATGATGGCGTTACAGCTCTTAGAAATTTCTGCAATCTTTGCAGCTTTGATAATGGCAAGAGAGTTGTCCTCTCCGACAATTTCGATTACGTCTTCCATCGTGACCCAGCCGCGTTCGACAGCCTTCAAAAGACCATTCATGTCGATAGCACCGGACTGGTACATGGCTTTCATTTTTTCTTTCATCGATTACACCTCCAGCGCGGAAAGAATCAATTCGTCAACGAGGTCACGCTGATGGGCAACCAAAGAGCCGCCGTCACATTTGGCAACGACTACAGTGCCAGCACCCTCAATTTCGTCGTGACCAACCAGATTATACGGTTCGCTGTTGAATGCTACGCCAATCGCTTCGTCAACAGAGCATGGCGTAAAACTGCCGCTGTTGCCAATTTTGATATACAGAACAGAGTCGGTCATACCAAGCTCGGTTCCGTCCAGTGTGATAATTCGATACATTTAAGCAACCTCCTTTGCTCCTACCAACTTTGCGATGTGTCGGAGCGTATCAATATCGGCATTGAAGAAATCATGGTTCCACAGCCAGAAATCTGTGTACTCGATACGCTTGTACGGCTGACAAGCAGGGTCAATCCAAACCTTGTCCCACCGGTTCTGATAGTTCGCATCGCGTTTTGCGAGCGTCTTTTGAATGGCTTGTGTCAGCTTTCCACGAAGCATACCTGCGCCGTCATCGTCACGAGCAAAGAACTGGTGTGCGTTCTCGCTCTTTGCCAAACAGAGCAGCTTGCCGTCATGGAAGATATACCCATTACTTTCTTCACATACAGTCATAGCGGGAAGATTAACCTCGCCGCAAATTGCTTTGTCCTTGAAACGTCTATGCACAACGTATTTCATCCTTTTGTCCTCTTTCTCTAAAGTTTTCAATTCGCTCCGGCGAGAAGCCGAAAATCGAATAAAAGAGCCTACGCAGCCGAAGCACACGATTGTGGTCGTCGTAGGACTCAAAGTATGCGAGCATTCCGTTTACGGAAGTCCAGAGGTCGTCGTATGACATCTCTCCATTCTGGATTTTTGTGCGGAATGCTTTTATTTTTCTTCGTGCCCGCTTTACTCCATCACGATTTCCGTTCATCACAACACGACCAGTTTCGGTCAAAATAAATTTTGCTTTGCAATAACGGAACGGCTTTGTGAGCGGGACAATTCTTGACTTTGATTTGCTGACAGTTAGCTTGAGGCTCTCTGCCTTTGCCACAATCAGAGCCATGATTTCTTTGGCGTCTCGGTCAGGCGGAACAATGACGTAATAATCGTCCATGTAATGACCGGCGCACTTGATAGAGAGCTGGCATTTGATAAAGTTGTCCAGTGCAGACGGAAACGCAATCATTTCTGCCTGACTTGGCTCGACACCAAGCGGTAGACCAACTCCGCCCGAAACAGTGTTGACAACATCGTCTCCGATTTTTCTGATATCTGGGTTCAGCAATAGCTTCTCATGCCGCTTGAAGATTTCTTCATGGGACACAGATGGGAAGAACTGTTTGAAGTCAATCAGAATCACATTCCCATCTCGTCCATAACGACGGAAGTGCCAGCATAAGTCCTCTTTTAACATTCTCTTTGAGAACTCAAAGCCCTTGCCTTCAAGACTGGCGCCGTTGTTGTAAATCATCTCAGGACGATACAACGGTAGAAGTACCTTCTTGGTATAAACCTTGTGGACTTGACGGTCTTGGATTCTCGGTGCATCAATAGGGCGGGTCTTGCCGCGCTCTGAAATCGTGAAATGTACATATGCACCCGGAATCCATTTTCGCTCAAGCAATAAACGTCGTCTGCGTGCTGTTCCAGAGAACAGGTGCATCTCAAAACGTTGAGTGCTATTCTTCCAACGAACACCGTTGCAGCATTTCTTTCCGGCTTTGTACATATCATCGTATCCAAAGACATCATGCAGACCGCCAACTGTGGCGGCACGCCTTAACCTATTCTCTTCGCGCCTTGTCTTGCGCCTTTCGTAACGTCCTTTACGTCTACTCATAAAAATTATTCACCCTCCGTACAGATGTCTTGTAGGGCATCGTCTAATCTGCTTAATTCGTGACACATGAAACGAGGTAAGATGCATCTCTCGCCATGCACGCACGGGTACTCCGGCGGCGTTCGTGTCAAAATATCAAAGGGTAGTTTCGGACTTTCATCACGGGAAGTATTTCTCCTTTCGTAAGGGTCATAGTTCACCCTTTGGGCTACTACGATTGACCCAGACCATTTCTGGTTTACGAAATCCGGGGCGACGCCATTGGAATTCCTTGCGTTGTTATTGTTCGCGTTGCCGTTCGTGTTCACATTGCAGAAGTTGTTGCTGTTGTTGTAATTAGGAGAACGCTCCCACCACCAAGCAGTGGAACCGAGAGAGGCAAAAGACTCCCAACCGACAGGTTTTACAGAAATACACCCATAAATTTTCATAGACGTTTACCGGCTCTTATCGCTTTTCAACACATTGGTCAAAAGACCATTTTCTGCATCGATTAAATCACCAAGTTCCTGTGCCATGTGCTCCAGCTTTTTCTTCGCGTCTGACGCACCGACAGAGTTTCCACTACCGGTCGTAAAACAACCAGACGGGTTCGTCATCATCAAGTCGTAACAATGCGCAAGGTGGACATCGAGCGCCATCAGGGACGCTCTCGCTTCGAGCAGATGCTGCTTACGAAGTTCTTTTCGTGCCGCATCAGATGGATAGATGCTGTTTGCTTTTTCTGCGTGGTCTACAACTTCTGAGGCAAGCTCCGACACGGACTTAGATACGAGCCGGGAGTACCGAGATGACAACCTTGACAGGAAAGCGATGGTTTGGATGTAGATTTTGTTCGCCACATTGACGAACTCAGCCTTACTTTCAGACCTGTGTGCTTTTAAGACTGACATAAGAATCTCCTTTCGTTCTTGGATTTATTAGCTCCGAATGCACTATTCTGGAGCCGTTCACCACTAATCGCAAAGGGTGTACCCTTGCTAATTATAGGATGGGGAGGGGGACGAGGTTCCCTTGCATTTACCGCAGAGGGTGTACCGTCCCTCTCCCTTAATGATTTGAACACGCCCACTTCCGTGGGCTTGATACTGTTGATGCAGGATTAGACGCGGAAAGCCGGGGCGACGCCATTGGAATCCCTTGCGCCGCAATAGGACGCGTTGCCGTTCGTGCTCACAGAGCAGAAGTAGTCGCTGCTGTAGTAATTAGGAGAACGCTCCCACCACCAAGTAGGGGAACCTGTTGCGCTGTGACGGTATTTCACCTTCGAATTTCCAGCAGAGTAATAAGCATACTGCGCCTGATAGTTCTTTTCGGCAGAGTTCGCATAGCTGCGTGTGCCGAAAATCTCATACTCAGCCAGCAACGGAAGGTAGTCTGTGGTCTTAGTAACATAAGACGCATTGTCACTACCACCGCCCGTATTGTCTGTGTAGATAGTCATTGGCTGCATCACAGCGCGGAGGTCTGACGGAAGTGCAGCCATTAGCGTATTTGCGACAGGGTTTGTCGCAGTTGTTGCTGTGGCATCACCATCATTCGTGTTCGTTGAGCCGAGTACATCGTATCGCAGGTCACAGCCCTTCCAGCCACCAGAGTTGGTGTTTGAGCTGTGGTTCATATTGAAATACTTGGTTCCGTTTGTTGAGTAGCCATCGTACTTGCCATCAACTAAACAAATATCCGTGCCACCAGACAATGCGGTTTTGAATGTGCCAAATGTGATACCGTTACCTTCCTTGCTGCTATTGTGGTTAAAGCCAATAATATAAGCGTAGTAAGTACCGTTCACAGCCTGTGTGCCGACAGTACCGCTCACAGCGACAGCCTTACGGTCGCCGACTGCCCAGTAGCTTGCGCCAGTTCCAGAAACACTGTGGATAGCCGCCCAAGAGTTGTCATTCAGCGTAGCAAGAATAAACTCTGCTGTAACTTTGACAGTCTTACTTGCCGGTGCAGAATAGTTCGTACCAGCAGTGCAGCTCACGGTGATAGTAGCTTCGCCATTTGTTTGATTGACGTGAGAAACAGTAACTGTATTCCCGCTACGGGAAACAGTGGCAACGCCAGTTGCGCTGGAGGTCACGCTCAGCGTGCCATCGTGGTTGCCGCCAATCGTGAACGTATCAGTAAGCTTACTCAAGCTAAGCTTGATTGTTGTCTTACTCACAGTCAACGTACCAGTCGCTTTACCAATAGACCAAACAACGTTCTTGGCGGTAGTCGCCCCATCAGACCAGCGATAGTCGGTTTTCGGCGTAAAAGAAGCCGTGTAATTGCCTGCGTTCGTGCCGGATGTCGTACCGCCAATCGTCATATAAGTCGTGTTATAATTGCTCCAACTCGGAGACTGAGAAGACTTATTGTAGGTCAGTGTACCGCTCTGGGCGGGTACGTTCGCAATCGTGATACGGTTTGCTGTACCAGTCGTCCGCTGAGACGTAGAGGTGTTGATGCCGCCGTCCGTGGTCTCTGGGAAGAAAGCAATGTAATACTTCGTTCCGTTTGTCAGACCGGTAATCGTCAACGGCGTGCTGGAATATCGGTTGCGTGTCGTGACCTTTAGCGTATAAACAGCGCCGGAATCATCCTTGCTTGTAGGGTAGCTGCCGCTCTTCACAACAATTGTGGTGCTTGCCCACGATGCCAGAGTCACGCCATCGGCAGAGATAGAAGCAGAAGGGTCAGTCCACTTAACGGTCATCTTGCCGTTGCCTGCTTCAGAAGAGGCACTTATGCCGGTAACATTCCAGCTTGTGATGCCTGCAACCTGAACAGTCGGAATCGCATTGAATTCGTCATCCGTGCTGTCAGTGTAGGCATTTGCAGTTGTATAGGGGAAGAACTTATAGTAATACTTCGTTCCGTTGGACAAACCACTGTCACAGAAGTAAGTATTCTTATAAGCGTCTCGTGTTTTACTATCGAGAACGATAGTGCCGTCACGACGGCTTGTAGGCGCGGAGCCCGCCTTACGAACAAGCAGGGTACCGCCCCAAGCAGCAATCGTAGAACCTGCCACAACGAGGTCATCGGGGTCAGTCCACTTCACATAGACTTTCCCAGAAGAAACCTGCGTGGTAATACCGGAGACAGCCGCAAGTGTCAGACCGCCACTGCCTGAACCTGCGCCGCCGGGGAAGTTAGATAAAATAGGCATTTTTACGCCCCTCCTTTAACCTAAGAGAATGATGTAAACAGGAATGTCACGCTCTGGCATCTCGCCATCAGCGGCGATAGTCAATGTACCATCAGCCTGTCCGATAACTGAGAGCATTGCCTCACGAGCAATTTCACGCTGTTCTGCAGTCGCATTATGAGCAACAGAGATTGTGCCGTTCTGCGATGCAGTAAGCCCGCTAATCGTGAGGGTTTGCGTGTAGGGCGCATCGACACCAACCCATGCAGACGCAAGCAATGTGGTATTGATTGCCACACTGCTGTTTGCTTTCTCACCAAGGGCAGCATCGATTTTTACCATATTGGAGTTCTCGGTTCCATTCATCTGGTTGCGCCATTCCTGAAAGCGAGTTGAACTGTCATCAGTCAAATAGAGGTTGTAGTTTGGTGTATTACTCATTTACTGCACCACCCTTTCAACCAAGCAGGATAACAACGACTGGAATATCGCAAGTGGGCACAGAACCATTTGCGGCAATCGTTACAGAACCCGCTGCTTGACCACAGATATACATTTCTGCTTCAGACGCAGCAGAGAGCTGTTCATCGGTAATGCTCTGAGACAAGCCGATAACACCATTCTGCGTTGCACCAAGCCCAGCAATGGTAAGTGTCTGTTGTCCACTCGCCCATCCTGCTGCGGTCAACGTAGCAGTAACAGCATTGCTTGCATCACACTTTTCAGCAAGAGCAGTCAGCATCTCTTCATCATCAAAGGGGAGCTGAGAATACTTCTTTGTACCGTCTCCAACTTTCTTACGAACGCTACCACTGGCTGTATCAACAATGATGATTTCACCATCCAAAAGGATGGGGTCTTTTGCTGTCCAGTTTGCGCTCGTGTCTCGCTTTTGTCTGATTCGTGCATTATATTCAGCCATACAGTAGCCTCCTTATAAGCAAAGCCCCGCCGTGCATAACACACGACGGGGTTGCTTGTGTTTTATTTATGCTCAGATGTTAACAGAGGCGCTGCCACAGTTGAACACAATATAACCGGAAGCCTGCTTCAGCTCGGTAATATCGTGCTCATGGTTGCCAGCAGCCTTGCTGTCCCAATCCGCAACCTTCTCGGCGGAGATGCCGTCAAGCACAGTCTTGTTTGCGTGCTCATGCTGCTTGGTAACAGCGCCGTCCCACGCATCGACCTTATCCTGAGAGATAGTGTCGAGGATAGTCTTGTTATCATGCTCGTGCGCCTTCTGTTCAGCGGCGTCCCACTTTGCCTTATCGCCGGTAACAATCTTGTCCAGCTCAGCCTTGTTCGTATGGCTGTGCGCCTTGCCGATAGCAGACTGCACGTCAGCATGGAGCTGTGCCAGAGTCACGGAACCCTCGGTGAGAGTAGCAGTCACCTTATGGTCAGCGCTGACATCAATCACAATCTGGTCGCCAACCTTGGAGCCAGAAGTGACGTACTCAATCAGGCTGCCAACATTGATGTAGATGTTGTCTTCAGTAGCGTTGGCAAGAACCAGATGCAGGTATGTACCAGCCTCGCCCCATGCACCAGCCTCAGCCTTTGTCTCAACCGTACCGGACTCAACAACCATATCCTTGGGGATATCGATATTCACATCCAGATTGGTAGCCGTCTGCTTGATGTTGTAGCGCTTTGCCACGCCATCCGGGGTAGAAGGAGTGACAGTTACGGTATAGTCGGTCTGAGCAGGAATCTTACCGATTTTCTCATCGACGTAACCAACAACGGTCGTAGCAGTAGCACCTTCGGGCAACGCACCGACGCGCTCACCCAGAGCGTCAACGGCAGTTTGCGCATCATCGCCAGCCTTCTTCGCTGCCGCAATTGCTGTGTCCTTACCATCTGCGTAGGTCTTTGCATCTTCCAGCGCCTTAGTCGCAGCGCCAGCCGCGTCAAAAGCGCCTTCGTTTTTATAGGCAGCAGTGCCAAGACCGTGAACCTTCACGTCTTCGCCATTGAACTTGACAGTACCATTTGCAGTGCCTTCAGCCAGCGTATAAACGGTCTCGTCAGGAATAGTGATTGTGCTCACCAAATTCCAAGTAGATGTACCCTTTGCCTGAGAATACAGGTGGAACTTGCGGCTATTGTCCGCATCGACCTCCAGCTTGTACTGGGTATCAGTATCCTGAATCTCGCCTGAGATGTAGTCGGACAGACCATCAATCTCGTTTGCGGAATAGGTGGGCTTGGAAGCTGCTTTTGCCCAGTCGTACACGTCAGCAGCCAAACCAGCAGTGAACTGCAGCTCGCTGAATTTGTGTGCGCCGTCGCCAACCTTAAACAGAACAGCAGGCTCCTTCGCTACGGCACCAGTCTCAGCCGGAACGACAACAACGGCGACTTCACCGACAAGCAGTTGGGGGTCTTTTTCAACCCACTGTGCGTAGGTGTCATACTTCAGAGAAATGCGGGTATTAAATGTTGTAGTAGCCATAAATGATTACCGTCCTTTTTATGTGGTTTTAGTTAGAGCGGAGCACAAAGCTCCGCTCATCGTGTTTATAATCAGACAGCGGCATTACCGCCATCGAGAATCAGTGTATCACCATCAGACTGAACCAGTTTATTCATGTTAAGGCTATTGACCTCCATGCTTCCGTCTTCAGCGACAGCGACCTTATTCTCTCCGGTGGAACTGGTGACAACACCAGCAGTATCACCAGCAAATGGAATGTTAACTGCCTTCTCAGAAATGTTCAACGCGGCACCAGCCAGCTTGATAACCTCAATGAGGTTCTTGTTTGCGCCCGCTTCAACGCCGCCAAGCTTTTCTTTCTCTTCATCGGTGTAGTCGTTGGCACTCAAGCCTTTACCTGCAACTTTATCAACCTTACCAGCCAGAGCATCAGGGAGACCAGTGACTTTAGCCGGAGCGACCTCCTTGACTTCGAGTTTACCCTCTGCAGAAACAGTGAACTCGTCAGAAACACTCTTGACGTAATTGGCTTCTGCGCCCTCTGGCAGAGCAACCAACTTTTCCTTCAGCGCAGTCGTAAAGTCCTCGGTAGAGAGCCCCTTACCATCTACCTTGTCAACTTTGTTGGCAATGGCAGTAGCAATAGCTTCGTTCATCTGCTCTGTGGTGGAATAATTGTCGAGGTTTACACTCACATCATCCAGACGAACAACTTCGGTATCTACCTTTGCGTAGATATCATAGAAGCCGGTATCTGCATTCATCACGAGATAGAGAACATTATCCTTGGCTTCAGAAGCCGCAGGGACTGCATCAACCTTCGTGAAGCTTGCATGACCAGTCTCAGCGATAGCCGCCTTGATTGCCTCCGCGATTGCAGTAGCGGTCATAGCATCAGTGATACCATAACCTTCAAGTGTGGTAGCCTTATCAGCTTTACCAGTCTGGAGGTTTTGAATGTCCTGTGTATGACCAGCGACGGTATCAGCCAGACCGGAAACGGTGCTGGTATCGGGTGTGTACCACTCAATAGCAGTACCAGCCGCATTGATGCGAGGCTGCTGACCTGCGGTGGCGGAACCAAAGCCCTTCAGAGCGACCTTGCCATCAACAATCTCGATGGACTTGCCATCGCCAAGGACGGCAGAACCGACTGCCTTCAGGGTCTTGTCCGGCTGAATAATGTACAGGTCGGCGGAAGATTCCGTTACGACGCAAACATTTTCGCCATAAAAATAAGTGCCATCCGAACTACCGACTTCAACAGCGGTAGCGGCGGCAGCTTCAGCAGCACTCAGAGAAGAGAAGTAATAACGTGCGTCCAGAGGGAACGCAGTTTGCGGATTAAATGAAACCGCAAAATTCAGTTTGCCAAAATCAGCCATTATGCGTCACCTCCATATTAGATTGTCACTTTATAGGTGTTTGCAGTATCGTTGGCGTTAGCCATATCCATCACATACACCTTATAGTCGATTGCCTGATAACCGTTCGCGCCCTCGACAGAAACGACGGTCTTGGTGAAAGCGGTCTTAACTTCCGCGTTCATACCATTCACGTCCTGCACGGAGCTAACATCACGCAGCGTTGCGGGATACGCGAACACAACGCGAATGGCGCCAACGGGGATTGCGAGGCTGAAGCTGTTGCCAGCCGCCAGAGCCTTACCACTCTTACCGCTAAGACCGCGCACAAGTGCAGAGTTCACTTCGCCATCCTTCGCTTCCAGCGTTCCGTAGAAGCTGTTGCGGTAGCCAGTGATTTTGCCTGTCGCCTTGCTCTTATTACCGGCAGCAATTTTACCGGCGGCATACTCATTACCGAGGTTCGTTACAGGAACAGCACCCTCACCGTGAGTCGCAGTAGCCGTAATAGCGTAGCTGGTAGCGTCGCCAACTGTCAGCTCATCGAACGAACCGGAAGCAGTATCCTTGGTAGCAGTACCGTCGGTTACGCTCCAAGCGGTAGCAGTAATACCAGTTGCAGGACCGTATGTATAGCTACCCGCGCTCAGAGAAGCGGTGTACGCAGGAGTGACTTTTGAACCAACCTCATACGCTGCAATTTGCTTACAAGTAATAGTCACAGCGGGTTGTGTTGCTGTCGGATTCTTTTCCTTCGCCAGAATGGACGCGAGAACATCCTTAACATTCTTGCCAGATGCGGCAATCGTACCAGAGCCAGAGCTCGGAACGGTCAGAACACCAATGGCAGCAGTGTACGTCAGGTCATCGGCAAAGTAAACATTCTCGGCACTGTAGTTTCCATCCATCGCAGCCCACACAGAGCCATCGTAGACATAGGCAGTGTAAGAATACTTGCCATCGGCAATCAGAGATTTGACAACAAAGATGTCATCTTTCTCAGCAGTAACGCCAGCCGCAGTCAGAACGCGAGTAATGACATCGTTGTCACTTTCGCCCTCTGCCTTCACGCCTTCATAATGGGCAGCACTTGCTCCACTGATAGCCTTCAGGTTCTCATAAGTGGTAACGCCATCACCAATCTTGAGAGTGCCAAGCTCCAAGTCAAAGCAAGGCTCACCAGCGGCAGGTACAACGTCTTTGTTAGCAAGCCAATTTGCCGTTGTGTCACGCCGAACTTGGATTTGGGTTTTCATCGTAGTATTGGGCATAACTTTCCTCCTTCAAAATATTTTTGCAGAATGGTTTCATTGGATACCGTTCGCAGCGCCTCCATCAATCACTTTGACATCGCCAACGCTAATGTCGCCTGCATTAACGGGAGACAATTTCCCGTCAGCAGAAACGATATACGGAACCCAATCAGAACCGTTATGCACTGAAATAATGTGTCCAGCACAATCGTAGGTCTTGACCCACGCTTGCGCCTCGGTTAACGTCTCAAACTGTTTGCGCTCGGAGATATTTTTCATCTCACCATTCGCATCGTAGAAATACAGTTCAGACTCTTTGCTGTCGCTGGTGATAATCAGACTATCTCTCGGGATAGTACCGGAAGCAATTGCAGCGGAAATTCTACCTTTCTTTCCGTAAGCGACTCTCACGCCCATCTCATATCACCTCCGTCAATCAGAATTGAATCACGGCATCTTCGTCCACTGGGTCGTTGCCGCTATTGCTTGTAAAATGGATAACGTCATCACCTTTAACGAGCTTGTCAATCTCCTCTTGGATGGCGTCCATATTGCTCTCCGTGTCCTCTGTCTTCTTCTGCATCTCGTAAATAGCCGAAAGCTGATGGTCGCAGATATAGTCATCCATGTTCTTGGATTCCTCGACATAAAGCAGACACTCGCCACTCTTTGCGATGGTCGGGTTAGACGGCGTGCCCGAGAAGATTTGAAGCCATGAGCAAACTTCTCCGGGGAACTTTGTCAGTCGGCAAGAAACCGGAAATACATATTGGTAATAGGCTTCTTTGTATTTCTCGTTTTGGCGTTCCAGCCGCACGATGTCAGCTACACCGTCTGCACGGATGTAGCTCAAATAAGGGGTCGCAGTCAGCATATCGATTTCGCCGACCTGCAACGGAATCAGGTAAATGATTTTCTGATTCAAGTTGTCGCCCCTATAAATCGGTTCATTCACAGTGATAACGAGGTTCATACTGTCATCCAGCTTGATATAAATCACTCGCGTCACCTCCGTTCTTTATAGGATAATGTAGTCGATGTCTTCCAGCGCCATATCGTCATAAATCAGCAGCGTATCTGCGTCCATTTCGTTGAGCAGTCTATGCCGCTTCAAGATTGGCGTGGCTGCTGCTGACAACAAAATGCCACCCTTTTCCGGTGCCATAAATTGTGTGATTTTCTCCGTGATGCCAGTAAGGATTTCGACTGTACTCTGTATTGCCTCATACTTTTTTGCCGTTCCATCTGCACTTGCGGAGAGCTCAATTCCAGATTCGCCGCTACCGAGAGAAAAGTGAATCTCTGTTTCAATGACAGCGGCGGCAATCTGCATAGCTGTCCCCGCCGCAGTATAGAAACGGTAGCAAAGGTCAACGATTTCCGCACTCGGTTCGACCGGAGCATCAATGGTCAGGAAATTTTGTTCTGAAATCTGGCGCACCTTGGTGTCAACTGGGAGTGCCGCCGCAGGGCGGAGAAGACTATTCTTGAGAGACTGGCGCACTTCAGCGTCAATGTTCATTCTCGAACCGCCTTCGCCCAACGACTTGGCAACCATAGCATCTATAGATGCGGCGGTGATTTGCAGCTTGTCTTCAACGCTCATAAACATATTCCGAAGCGTTTGCAAATCATCGTTTGGTGCAATCTCAATGACGGTTGGGACAGGATTGAGAACATAGTGCGTTTGGAACTCCAAATCGATGCCCCAAGTTGATGCCATGTGCAGCCGCTCATTACAGGTCTTAATCATCTTGTCGATATGAGAGACCAGCTCGGAGCCAGTTTCAACAGCGATGAACTTCTGGAGGGTATAGCTCTCAAGGCAACTCTCCAAAATCATACGGTTCGTCGCGGTCAATCCATCACGGAATGGAATGGAGTAGACGATAATGTCGCATTCAGTAAGTCGTTTGTTTAGGTAAATATCAAACTCTTTTGCCATATGCGACTCAACTCCTTATCAGGTGGGGTTCTGAGCAGACAGAGACAGATAGCCTTCCTTGATGGTCATAATGGTTGCAGTCTCAACGCTACGCGGTGTAGAGAGCGTGCCATACATCAGGAGATTGCCATCGCCAACAGTGGCGGAATCGTAAATAACGAAATGGGTAATCGTGCCCCAGCTCGCAGTTGATTCATTGAAGTTAATAGCCTGACTGTTGGTGACAACGCCGTCAACCGGCTCACCAAGGGAACTCAACTTCACACGAGCATAGCCAGCATCTGTGGACGGCTCGTTTACACCAGTACCATTGATAGCAGGGGCGCTGGTGCTCAAGCCAATGTAATAGGTCTTTGGCAGAGCAGGAGACGTTTTCGTGTTGAAAATATTGCCTGCCGCACAATTCAGAAAGTAGGTTGTATTCATAGAATCTGTCCTCCTCTAAAAATGGGCATAATAAAAGCCGGGTGCATACGCCCCGGTTTATTGCCTGATGAAACTCTTGTTGATATTATTGGTAATAAATAAGATGCCTTGTTTGGGAATCTCGATATTGCCGTTAATATCTTTGATTGTGATTTGATAGATGTACTTACCACACAAATCTACCGTGTCCAACGGGTCTAATGTGACCGCCAACACATTTTCTGCGGTGACATCATCGTTAAAATGTGATTCCATTGGCTTCGTAAGAATCGGTACACCTGTCTTGTTGGTAAAGCTAACAATAGAGAAGTTTGCCGTACACCCACTCAGCGCAAACGGCTGGTGGCTCTTATAGAAGTAGGTGTAGAACGCAAAGTCCTGCGTCTCTCCAGCTACGAAGTCAATGGTCGGTAACGTATATGGGCTGTAATCACAGGGCATATAGGTTCACCACCTTTACTTTTTCTTTTCGCCATCTGCTGCGGAAGCCTTTTCGATAGAAGCATCACTCAGCATAGCGGCAACCTCCTCGATAACAGCAATGCTGCCACTCAGATTTGCAAGGTTTTGTTTGCCGTTTACACTAACTGCGTTCAACGCATTCAGAACAGCGGCAAGTCGATTCATAATCTCGTCTTTCATATGGCTCTCCTTTATATCTTTTGGGTAAATAAAATCGGGAGCGGAACACCATAGGATGTGCCACTCCTTACAAAAGCCTTCTGGTGCTTTTCAATCGTGGAGTTATTATGCTTCAATTGCTTGAAGTTTCTGTTCGAGCTCGTCAATACGCCGGTACAATCGCTGAATCATGTAAGTGTTCAGGGAAATGAATTCTGCATAGCGCAGGGAATACTCGTCTGTATATTTTGAATGTGCATCATTCAGCCCGGAGCACTTTACTAATCCAGCAAAATCCTGCGTACTAAGACCACTATCACGCAATGCGTCTTCTACTTCTTGCGCGATAAAGCCAGTATGGAACCTACCACTTCGACCAGAATTAAACCGATAGACGCTCGGCTGCAAACGCATAAAAAATGGGATGTACCTGTCTAAGTCGGACGAGATATTGTTTTTCAATCGCCTGTCCGAAGAGGTGTCTATATCCGTACTTGCAACAATACGGGTACTTGTGACAACAAATGATTCACCATCGGATTGCATACGGACACCAGCATTTGTAGCGATAAAATAAAACTCCTCATTAGACCCATACATTTTAGCACCATAGGTGTAACGACCAGTACCGTCAGAACCAAGTGCACACTTGAAGCCACCCCAATCACTGCCGAGAGTTATAATATCAGCATCAATAGTACCAGAGCGGATGTAATTTGCATTGATATATAGCCTGTTCGATGTTGAATCGCTAAAAATGCCAAAGCGCGTGCTTCCGTTAGTAAGCATATTGAAGATATCTCTGTCGCTCAATGCATTGTCGTATGCAGCCTGCAAAGCGGTGTTCGCCAAGTTGTATGCATCACCTGCATTTGAGTTCGCGGTGTTTGCAAGGTTGTAGGCGGTATTAGCTCTCTGATATGAGCTGCTATTTCCAACGTTTGATTCTGTGACAGAAGCCCAGTTGATTGATGAACCAGCAGCCATTGTGATGCTACCTCGAACAGAAACATTACCACTGGAATCGACTGTAAAATTGCCGTTTCCAACATTCAGTCCATTGAGATTGAGGTATCCAGCAGTGAACTCATAGTTGCTATTCATCATGGAATTGCCAGACTTGTCCTTGAACGATGCGCCAGACACGACACCTTGAAACGTACCACTCTTTGCATACATATCGCCATTCTTTTTTACCCAGAATTTCGCAGATGCGGGAGCGGCTGCACCAGCCCACATTGCATAGGCGGAGTTAGCATTTGTGCCAGAACCGTTCAGAGCGATATAGTTACTTCCACTACCAGCGTGGAGGTAGTCATCTTCAATAGTGAAACCACCGATTTTACCGGAAGTAGCAGAAACCTTACCACGGATGTAGACGCTGCCATCATCGATATCGAGATAGAAATTTGCATTCTGAGGCATCCCGTCATCGTCGAACAGAATATTATCACGGCTGCGTCCAAGACTAATAAATGACGGATAAACAGTTGTGCCATCTACGGAGTACAGGTCACCTGTGCCTGCGGCAATACCATACATAGGGTCAATGAGAATCTTGCCGCCGTTGTCCTTTTGGAGAACAAACGTGGAGTTGTTCAACCATGCGCCGCTTGAGTCCACTTTGAACTGCATGACACCGTCGTCGGTCTCATTCTCAATAACAAGATTGTTGCCAACAATAAGCTTACCGCCGATAACCTCTGCGTTCACACCAAAGTACGTTCCAACCTCGTCGGACGCAAACAGACCAATAGCAAGCTTTGCGGTCGCCCAGTTATCGTCGGTCATAGCAATCATGCTATCTACAATGCGAAGCTGATACTTGGAATCACCTCCGACATGGATACCACTACCGTTGATAACAACACTCTGGTTCTTGGCGGCAATAATTGTATTGACTGCCGCATCCAATGAGCTCTTCATAAACTTCGAGACTGACGCAGCTTGATTTGCAGCCTGATTATACAAATACTTGTTGGCATCGAAGCTGCGGCTGGTAGAGTAGCTGGTCTCTACCATATCTTTCAATGTATTGACATAGTCTTTTCGCTTAAAACGATTTGAGAAGACAACCGAGAAATTGCTGTGCTTTTCAAAATCTAACTCAAACTCGATGATATATGGCGTGATTGTCTGCTTACCGCCGACGTTGAGATACACGCCCTTACCCAGCTCCAAGCGGTTTCGAAACGGTGCGAATTCTTGGGCAAATACGAAGTTTGCAGAGTCAACCGAAAATTCATATGTAGGTGTAGCCAAATCTGCAAGAACATCCAGCGCGTAGTCATACAGTTCCAACTGCACAGAGTATTTTTGGTAATCACTGACATTTGCTGTCAAATACATAGAGCCAGTGCCGCAGACAAACGAAATCTTGCTGCCTTCCCGTGTAGTTACCTCATCGATGGTCACATCTCTAATGTCAGATGAAAAAGATGACAACGAACCGACAAGCGTGATTGTGCCGCTTGAAGCCTTTGTCGTATTGACAGTGATTGACCCTGCGTACAAACTCAGCACATACTGGTTGCCTGAACCAACCTCCAGTGTGCCACGAATAATATCGCCAGTGATATTGTGGCTTCCACTGAAAGCAAAGTTGCCACCAGAAAGTACATACATTTTCTTTTGAAACTCGTTGGTCAAATCGACCTCAGAAATTGAAGAGGCATCTACGGAAACTCTTTCGTTTACCAGTGAGTAGGAACTACCAGATACAGTCGTATCAACACTCGTGGCAACAAAAGTGTCTTCGGTAATATCCTGCTCAATAATGTACTTGCGCAAAATTGCATACTCTTCTTCTGAAAAAAACTTACTGATAGACAGTTCGTTGACAACAGCTTGAATCTGCTCTGCATACGGCTTGATGTTCGCTTCAAGCGCAGCAATCTCATCTTCTTTTGCCGCAATCTCAGCCTTCTTCGCGGCAATCTTCTGGTTGATTTCATCAAGCAACTTCTGCTGGTTAGCCTTACCGGTTGATGTGGTTTCCATTGCAAGCGCCTGAATCGTAACGCTTTGCTGTGCAGTAAGCGTATCAAGCTCACCCTTCAAATCCGCGAGTGCAGCTTGCGTTGCAAGTAACGTGGAAGATGCGGATGCCTGTAACGCTACCAAACCTCTGTAGTATGTTTGGCGATTGAGGACAGTACGTTGCCATGCTTCCCACTTTGCAGCAAGGGCATCAGGAAGGTCACCGTTCGCAATGAAATAGCTAAGGTCGTAAATCCAGTTGGAGCCGATGGGGTTGACCTCTCGGATATCTACATCATCGCTACCATACGGTCTGATTGCAGTAACCAATTCATCGGTCACCTCTTCGATATCAAGGCTCTCAACCAAATTATCAAAGTCCAGATAAATGGGGAGCGTCTCTAATTCGATATCGGCATCATAGACATTGATACTGCGCTCATAAGGGTCAAACACGAACACACAGCGGAACTTGTCTTGGCAGTCGCCATACAGGAAGGACATAAGGTAATCGTCATACCCATCGAATGTACGATAGCGCTGGGCAACAGACGGAGCAACATAGCCCATATGCCAACCATCGGCAACCTCAAGAACTCTACCGATGATAGTGTCCGGGTCGTTATGGTTTGTCTGATTGAAGAACTTGAATGTACTACCGTCATCGCCGTCTTCAAGGAAGAATTTCTTTGTGTCGAGAACTTTTTCCAAAGAGTAGCACTGAACGTGTTTCACATCGGAAATACCATCAGCGCTTGTTGTCGGGTTCATAACAACGTAGATACCATAGTGTTCGGTGTAGATGACCTTATATCCAACAAGCTCGTCATAAATCCAGTTCTTCTCGCCATCAAGGATGGCAGGAACATCGAATGTCATTTCGCTTGGTTCTGCAAACTTGACGGACAGCTTTAGGTTATAGACACCGGGGATAACTCCAATAGTCTCCTCATGCATCGTCTTCAGGACGAGCGTAGGCGTTTCGGGCGTGCCGTTTTTATCAAACGCCAATTTGGAATAATCAAGATACAATCCGCAACACCTCCTTATCCTGCAACATTGTATAAGAACCTGCCAGAGATGGTCAGTACGCCATCACCGGTTACTTTGATATTATTGTCTCCGTGAACCAAGCGGAAGAAGTTGAGATTGAATCCATCGTATAGGTTGTAACCACTTGAGAGCTCTTGAATGATGCCGTTGCTGTTGTTGACGAAAACAGATGCACCGCTTGGAATGCCAGTCAACTTGAACTCTCGGTTGTCATCATTCAGATTTACAAGAGACAAAGTTCTTGTGCTGGATGCAGGTGCGAACGAAATCTCAGGCTTGAGATATTCACGCACCGAGCTTTCGTTGCGGAACAGAATGGTAGTCTCACCGGAAATCGTGTACTGCTTTTCAAACGGGTAGCTATACGCATAGGGGCAATCGCATTGAATGGTCGCCTGAAATGCGACGGGTAACCATCCATGTGAGATGGGGGTCAACTCAGTGACCATGCAGCGAAATTGAAGTTGCTCCATATCCTGTTGCCCGATGGAAAGCCACTTGTACTCTTTGCGTCCAGTCAACCAATAAGCGATATCTTCAAGCTCATACCGGTCGAGCTCGCGCTCGGAACCAAAAACCAACTTGAATTCAAGTGGCTTGCTGTGGTAATTCGTCCCAAAGTAAATTGGTTGAATCCGATTGTTTGTTCTCGTTTCGACGATGGATGCTTTGTTACCAAAGCTCACATCGCTTTGACCTCTGCCACCAATGTCATAGACCATAAGCCCATACATCGCAGATGACTCTCCGTCAAAAGTAAACTCATAACAGTTAAACATGGTTTACCGCATCCATCTCCTTTCATAAAATATCAGTGGGAGGGAGACGGAAGCTCCCCCCGCACCGTTAACGTTTGATATGCAGTTGTTTGATGACATCATTGGTGAACTGCCGATTGATTTCACGATGTTTCTCAACCGTTTCTTCATTTGCTCCATAAATGATAACATCGCCAAAGGATACGCTGGGTGTCTGTGTGTTATTGATTGGAGCAAAAGCAGAAGCAGCCTTCGTAACATCACCTTGCATCTGACCGAACATACGGCTCATGTCCGTAAGGGTGAGCAACTTGCTAAGCTTGTCCGACAGTGCGGTAGTGAAATCAATAATGCGATAGAGACCGGCTTCTTTCTTCGCATCGAGAACCGCCTCACCCTTTTCGAGGACGGCGAGAATCTCATTTTGCTTTAGAGTCGGCTGGTCGCCTGCGATACCACCAGTGTGGTAAATGTACTTACGATATTTCTCATAAAGAAGTGCACCACCATCCACATACCACGTTCCGTTTTGGCGGTAAGCATTTACGCCGTACTGACCGAGCATTGCGCCAAGGGTCAGATTGCGCTTGTCGAGCCGCGCTTTCTCTTCCTTACTGGCAGTATGGTGCGCTTGGCTATTCGCATACATCTCCTTGATGATAGCATGAATCATTTCCTCGTTGGAGGAACTGTTGTCATATGTCGTTTCACCAACAATGTAATTTGAACCAGCGCCATTTGCAGCATCGATATCAGCGCCAATGCTATTCAATGCATTGACGTAGCTTCCATATCTCTGTGCGGCAGCTAAGGCATTTTCCCAAGCTGTCGTGATAGTGCTGCTCAGTTCATCGCCGTATTGATAGTTCCAAGCAATTAGCTCATCATATAATGAGCCCCAGTTTGACTGGATATATGCAATAGCCATATCATACAGCTTCTGATAAGAAGAGATGCTGTCCTCAAGCACTTTGATTTCTGCGTTTTTCTGCTCCTCATACGCTTTCTGCATATTGTCAAGTGCGCTTTTCTGAGCATCTACCGCATAATCTGACTGGGTGTCAGCAAGCTCTTTCTGGAGCTGAGACATTTCCTCTTCAAGCTTTGCCTTTTGCGCCTGTGCATCGCGGCTGTCATCTAAGGAAAGCGCATTGATACGAGCCTGCAATTTAGCGAGCGCCTTAACCTTCTCTGCTACCTTGTCTTGGTAATCTGCTTCCGACTTTGCAGCCTCCAAAGCTTCTTTGCGCAAAGAAATAATGTCAGCGTAGGCATCTTTCATATCCTCAAGCGCATCAATCTGGTCGTTGATACGTTGCTTGAGCATATCCATAACATACTTCAAGATGTCATCGAGACCATCTTTCATGTTGTTTAGTTCCTCTGCCGTTTTACCGGCAGTTTGACCGATACCACTAACGGCACTATCAGCCAAAGAACGAATTGCATTGATGTTATGGAGCGCAGCTTGATATTGGTCATCGTCCAGTCCAAGCAAGGCGAGGTTGGCGTACACCAATCCCCAAGTGGCGTTCGTAGCCTCTGTAGTGGCGTACAGAAGGTTGTTCAGGTCTTCAATGGAGTTCTCCTGCAATGCAAGGCGGAGACGCTCGACATAAGTCATAGCCTGATTGAGAGCTAATTCTTGCGTCTTTGCAGCAAGCACCTTATTGATGTTCTCTTCGTTGATAACCAGCAACCCGTTTTCATCCATGAGGTATTGCATATACTGCGCACCCAGTTCGATAATAGACTGCAGGGTATCAATCGTGATATATCCGTTTGCGGCATATTCATCGGCTGCATTATGGAGCGTCTCATACACATTTTGGTATGCATCGACAACATCGCTTGCAGCAGTAACAATCTGCTTTAAGTAATCAATAATAGATTGCTTTGCAGATTTGATGTCAGCCTTTAACGTGCGGAGAGAGGAAGCTCCCTCTTGGTTTGAGTCATTAAGAGACTCCATCGTATCGATGAGCTCTTCGGTTTTCTTCCTGAGTTCGTTAGTCTCTTCCTGAGTAGCACCATAAAGCTCGTTAAGGTGCTCCATGTTATGAACCATGAACTCGTTGGTCGTAGCGTCATAGCTTACACTGAATCCAAGAGCTTCGAGTTCTGCCTTGCCGTTGGCAATGGTTTCACTACGAAGACTGTTCAGATTTTCAAGCGCATCCGCTTCATCATTGTAAACATTGATAAGTTGCTTTGTGAGCGCAATCTTCTCTTCTTCTGTATCTGCATACTCAATCTGAGACTGTAACTTGGCAAGACGCTGCTGGATAGACTCCAGTCGCTTCATTGCTTCGTAATACTCGTCAATGTCAGCAAGATATTCTTCGACCTCTTTGCTGGAACCACCGCTACCACTGCTGCCCGAGCTGCTTTCAAAGCTCTTGAGCGGGGCGTTTTTCAGCGCTTGGAGTGCAGCAATCTGACCGTCAATTTGAGCAATTGCTTTTTCATAGGAGGAAATATCTAATTCAAGCTGTGACACATAATCGTCCAAGCTAACAGACGTTGCTTCATAGTTATAATCCGTCCCTTTGAAATTGCCTTTGTACAGGTCAAGACTGAGACCGCCTGTTTGGGTTCCGTCTGTTCCACCGAAGATACTGGAGCTACTACCAGCAACTTCACCGCTTCCCATAGCAGCAATAGCCTGAGCTGTTTCATGCGCCTGCGCAGCAATTTCAGAAATGCTATTGCAAGAATTGCTTGCGTTAACAAAAATGGAGTGTGCCATGTTATATGCTGCTTTGGCAGCATTGTCATCCATGTTCTCAAAACACTCTTTTGCTACACGGGCAAACTCTTCTTCATTACCAGCCATAGCCGCAGCAGCAAGAGCATACGCTTTCGACTCCTCAACGCCCATTTCAATAAGCGCTGCCGTCAAAGCGTTACCAGTATTGATTCGATACTCTGCTACTTCTTTGGCAATCTGACCTTCGCCATCGCCTACGTTTTTGGCAAGCTCAAGTTGTGCTTGCGCACTTTCCATCTTTGCTGTCAGAACAGCCTTATCCGCTTCGAGCTGCGTAATCTGACTGTCAATCTGAGCATCCAGTTCAGCCTTTTTGCCAGCAATGAACGAGTTGACGACATCTGCGTTTAACGTGAGCTGCCCGTCTGCTGCGACGGTGGCATTGTTCAGAATTTCAGGATATACAGACGCAAACTCAAGTGCCTTGTCCAAAGACATTGTGAAGCCGTCGGCAACCTGATTCTGCAAATTAGCGAGAGTTTGGAAAGAGTCAGAAACGGAGTTGATTGTGTTAGAAATCCGAGAGAAGTTGTTCAGCGCACTCGTGTAAGCATCGAGGTCACCAGTAATGCTGCCGTACAAGCTGCTATAAATCGCAAGCTTTCCTTGGTTTTCAGCAATCTTTAGGTTGTTCTCTTCGATTACACGGTTATTCTCTTCGATTTCCGCACGGTATTCACGAGCAGCATTTAACCGCTCCGTACCAGCACCACCATCGCTGCCGTACTGGTCATAGTAATCTTCGCCGCTCTTTGCCTGTTCGTCAAGAAGGCGATTCTTCTCTTCAAGGGCAGCGTTTTGCTCCTTGAGGGATTCAGTCTCCTTCTCAATTTCAGCCATCTGTTCTTGCATCTTGGCATTGGCGTTTTCCATCCAAGCCTCAGTGTTAAGTTTAATAACACCGTTTTCCTCATACAGATAGCTGAGGTAGTCATCGTTGGCAGAGGCAAGTGCCTCGATAGTGTCAGTTGACAAACCTGCACCAGTAGCCATATCTGCCTGAGCTGCATCTAATGCGTCATAGGCGGCTTTTAGTGTTGATACCGTGTCAGTTAATTTTTCGAGCTTTGCTGTATATGGAGTAAATGGGTCTTCCGATGCAGCGGTTTCTGCCGCTTGCGCTAAGAGGTCAGAGAAACCACTATCCGAGAGCCAACCATTGATAAGGTCGGACAACGAATCGCTTCCATCGTCAAAGTTGAACATATCACCAATCGTTTGATTAAGATATGTTCTAAACTTTTCAAGCTCTTCAACCGTTGTCGGGATACCATTCTGAAGAACGTAGGTCGCTGATGTCTCGTCATAGATGGATTGGACATATGTATCAACAGAATCTTTGAGCAATCCGGTCTTTTCAATTACTGCATCATAGATTTCATTGCCAGTTAAGTCTTGCCGGAGCAACTCTGCCTTGAGGTCAAGCAGCGTATAATAGTAGTCAACAACGGCATCCATGTTAGAATGGTCAACATTCCAATCAACCGGTTCTAACACCAACTCTGTTGCAGCTAAACCATGACCAACAGACGAAACCTTTTCACGCAAATAGTCACTGGCAATCTTCTGCGCAGCTTCTTTTGCTTTAACATATTCCTCATCCGTCCACGCATCTTGGATGTTATAAGAAATTTTGGAACCATCCCAACCAGACCAAGTTTCACTTTGAAGTTTCTTCTCAGCAGCCACACGTTTTTCTTTTGCTGCAAGTTGAGCCTCTTCAAGTTCTTTCTTAATGGCACCATCTAATGCCTCGGTATAATCTTTGGTGCCCTGCGTCAAACCCTCCAACGCAACAGCTTTATCTCCAAGAGCACTGGTTACCTTGTCAAGGGCGGTCTTAAAGGATGCTTCTTCGCTTTCAGTAAGGTCTGTGCGATTTGCGTACTTCTCGTACTCAATATATGCAGCCTTCACTGCATCTGCATTTTCAATGGTCGCTTCTGTGCTTGCGATTGTAGACGCAGCTTCTTCAATCCGCTTGGTACGAGCATCCTCGATAGCGTTTTTGATTAAAAGAATTGCGCCTATGGCTGCGGCAATACCAGCGACCGCAATCTGAGCGGTAGACGCTGAAATGCCAAGTGTTTTTAGCGCGACAGATAGGCGAGACGTTCCGGGGATTGCAAGCGCAGTCTGACTATTCATCGCCTTGATAACAGCCGGGAGTTGCTTAAACCCAGTAACAAAGGTTGAAACGGCGGAAGTCACCTTCGCCAGTGCACTGGGGATTGTTGTAACAAGGAAAGTCTTTATGGCATCAGCTTTAATCGTGGCAAGGATACCGACTGTAACATACAAAACGGTATTCAATCCACCAACTTTATCAATCACCTTTGCCAGCACATTAAGTACATCAAGCAGCCCAGTACCAAACTCGATGACCTGCTTTACAAAATCAGAGTCAATGAGGGTCATAGACAGCTCTTCAAACGTTGCCTTGAATTCAGCAATCTTACCGTTGATGCTGTCAAGATATTTTTCGTTTTCTTTCAACGCAGAGCCAGCAGAATTTGCCGCTGTTTTAACGACATCTTCAGCTACGTTGAAGTTCTCAAGCATTGATGAAACAACGTTGGCGTTTCGTTTGCCACCAATCTGTTCCAAAATATTTGCTTGTGTGATATCGGTAAGCTCGCCCCAGACATCCGCCAACTCTTTCATAATCTGATAAGTAGATTTGAAAGTGTTCTCGTCAATCTGAATATCAACCTTACCATTTGTGAGCGCCAGAAGTTCCTCGCGGAGCTCTGACACGCTATTCGCCATACCCTCCGTACTCTCTCCAGCTTCTTCTGCCTCGGTCTTTGCTGCGCGGAGGTACATGGAGACCGTCTTCATTGTCGTACCGACAACGTCAGCATCTTGAACAACACTGTTCGCAGCAGTAATGAGAGCGATACTCTCGTCCAGAGTATTATTACCGGCAGCAAGCGCAGAGGCTGAACGCCGCAACGCCTCGCCAACGCCCTCTGAGGAAATGGCAAAATTGTTACCGACCTCGTTGAATTTATCAACAATGCTTATAGCATTTTCAGCCTCAATGCCAAATGCCTTCATTGTTGAAATAATACTTTCGGATGCTTGGCTAACATCCTCAATGCCATCGCCAACGTTTTTATACACCAATGCCGCGTCAGCTAATTGTGCAGCTTCGTCCAGTGTATAGCCAAGGCGAGCAAAATCAGCAGACGCTGTAACTGTATCAGCAATTGTTGCACCGAGCTTTTTCGCACGAACAGATGCATCATCGAGATATTTAGCATATACGGTGCTCGTTTCATCTGTGACTTTCTTCAGCTCAGTCATCGCTGTATCAATGTCAATAACAGCAGAAACCATCTTCTTTAAGGAAGAATAGAGTTTCATAACAATCTGAGAAACAGTAAGCCATGACGTAAACTTGGCAGCAAGACCACCAACACGCTCGCTCAGTGTCTTAGTATTTTCACCGGCACTCTTAATGGCATTTGATGACTCAGCAAAAGATGTCCGCAAACCAGCAAGCCTGCGTTGGAATTCATCAACAGAAATTTCTCCACGCTCAAGCTGACCAAGATATTCTTGCAGGTACACGGTACCCTGCCGAATGTTATTATAGTGTTCGCTGCTCCGTCCGCTTTGCGCAGCAGTCCAATCCTGCTCCGCTTTTTGCATTTGCGTAAGAAGCATAACACCCTGTTTCATAGCGGCGTTTTTCCTGTTTTCAGCCGTTACTGTTGCATCATCCGCAGCCTTTGCTTCACGTTCTGCTTGAACCTTTGCCTGCGCTGCTTCGGCAGTAGCCTCTCGTTCTTCATTGATTCGTTGGATGTTTACAAGGATTGCAGCCGCTTCATCTTCAAGCGCCTTTCGGCGCTCATTGCTACCATCGACACCTTGGAGACGAAGTGTCTCAAACTCAACCTGCCACGCCTTATATCTCTCAAGCAGTGCAGTAACCTGAGCAGCCTCTTCTGCAGTTGCTCCCTTGCTCAAAGACCCAAGACCAGTATCAATGTTCTTGGATTGCTTTTTCATTGCAGCAATCTGAACGTTGAACTCCGCCATCTTTCTGGCGGCTTCATCTGTTACTGTTGCGGTTTCTTTTATCTTACTCTTAACCTCTCCAATACCTTCTGCAGTCAGCGTAATGCTTGTCCCTTTATCAAGGTTGAGAGTATTGATGACGGTGTTTAGCTGGCGTCTAAAATCAGCAATGGCACCGGCACCGATGTTAATCTTTGACAAGTTGACATAAAATTTGCCGTTCTTACTAATTGCATCAAGCTGTTTGCGGATTTGCTCACCGAATGATTTACTATCCAGTTTGGCTTCGAGCTTGATTTTACCCATGATTTCGTTGAGTTCTTTGCGGATAAGAGCTTCGCTGTCACCATCTGCACCGCCACGGGCAACTCCAATTAGTAACCGTACATCTGCGTCCATTGCCATCGTTCATCACCGTCCTTTATGAAGAAAAGGCTTGGCATAAAGCCAAGCCTTTCAAAATTATTGTTCATATATATCTGCCGCAATTACGGCAGTAATATTGTATTCGGAACCATAGTTCCCGTTAAAGTCGCTGATTGCCTGTTGAATAAACTTCAGTGCATCTCGTTCTTTTTTGCTTCGCACCCACGCATAGTTATCGTTGTACAGCGAGTGTCCAATTGCCGCACCAGATGGTGAATGGTTGTCCCACCAACCATACACATAGTTTTGCGCATGGTATCCGTTATTGAAAAGGGCAACGATGTTGTTGATGCCTTCGTACCCCAAATCATTGTCGAGAGAGTCACGATGCAAATCACCCTCAAAGTATAGAGGAATTTCGAAACCTTCTTCAGTCTGAATTATAGTTCCGCTACTACTCATTCCTTCAATGTGCTTCATAACCGAATCCGGTAGGTCGTAGCTCTTTGCTGTCATTTGAAGAACTTGGATAAACTTTGCAGCGGCTTCATATATGCGTGTCTCAGGTATAACCGAATCGCCTGCGGCAGTTTTCTTAACACCGTTCCGATTATATTCTTCCAACTTGTTTTGGAGGCGAGATTGCCCTTGTGGGGACTTAATCCATGCGTTCAGTTTGCTCGACAGACTCATCGGCATCACCCTTCATCTGATTCGTATATGCCTTGACAAGACGCTCTTCGCTGAATTGACCATCTGCCATAGCGGATGTCAGCTTCGAGATATCGTCTGGCGTAATGTTGGCAAACATAGCCTCGGTCTTTTTCTGCAGCTCAGTAAACGCAGAAACAACCTCATTCATCTGACGCTCAATAGCAGCAATATTGCTCTCACACAGATAGCTAATCTTTTCAGAGATGGATTCCAGAATATCGTCGAGCTGTTTCTGGTTGATGTGCCGAATCACAACGTCAACTGCATCCGTGTTATAGAGCAAAGAATAGCGGTGCTCTAAATTATCGGGAAGGTTGAAGTTGGCGTAGCGAGTCAAGATGTTGCTCTTTACAACGAACTCCTGCAACTCTGGCATATAACCACCAGTCGTATGAAAGCAGCTTGACACCACATCGTCAACAAATGCCAGCGCCTCCGAGAAAGAGAGTGTGTGCTTAATTTTCACCTCATTACCAAACCACTGTTCTGTTGCAATATCCACTGCTTGTTCTTTGAGCACCTTGTCCAAAGATGCGATTGAAATTTTCTTTTCCGTCTTAGCCATTATCGGGTTCCTCCTTTTTGTTCTTGCTGCGCTTTGCTTCTTTGCGCAATTCTTTTACTACTTCGTACTCAAGCCAACCGCCCCACTTTTGAACATAAGTAATCCACTTATAGTCAATGTCTGGGTATATGTACCAAAACAGTTTTCGTTTTAGCTTTGCCACACTATCAGGGCACCCCTTCGTGTCTACTACTTCAATGTGCCCATCGGCATATTCCATATAAAAATCAGCAACATAAATGATTGGCAAGACCGTCTTGCCATTGTGAGTGTACTTCGGTTGCAGCTCATATTTTTTCTGTAACTCAAAATAAGTTACTTCGCCGCTTTCCACTGCGGGACAAAGTACATCCCTGTAGTATTTCATTTCAAGCTGGCTGTCGAATACGATATTGTTGTAAGTTCGTTTTTCTTTATCTTTATCTACGTTAAACTTGCTCCGCTCCATAGCGCCTCCTAACAGAGAAAGGGAGGGCAGATTACTCTACCCTCCCATTTTGCTTATTCGATTTCAGCAGGCGCCTCATCCGACAGAATCTCTTCTGCGACCTGAAGCTCAGAAACAACAGGTTCGGAAACAACAGGCTTTTTATGCTTGTTCTTCTTCCGCGCATCAACAATGCCTCTGGATTCATTTATCTGCTGGAGATAAATACTTCCACACTCGGGAGAACACGCTACCTCTTGCCACCGGAACACGCCTGCGGCTCTATTTGCGCTGCGGCAGGCTTCATACTCCTTACCACAAACGCGACATCTCTTGACCGCAGTTGCCATGTTTACCACCTACTTTCTTTAGGCAACATCCTCAGCGTTGGAACCAAAGATGGTGTAAGTCCACAGAGCGCCGCTGGTGCCGCAAGCACCGGACAGAGACTCAGCCTCAAACGCATGGACAGTCTGGTTGTCGCCCATCTCAAAGCTGAACTCGCCATTGAAGTCAGCCTTGGGGATGTAGAACTGGATGCGGTACACGTTCGCACACTTATCCTCGGCAAAGGCATCAATGTACAAAGCGCACTTGCCAGAATAGTGGTCGCTCAGGTTTTCCAGAACGTCAGCCTGAATCTGGCGCATATAGTACACGACAATCTCTGTGTTGTCTGCGATTTCTCCATCATTAAAGGCAAGTGCCTTCGTCTGAGGATTGTAGGTGAAAACACCTTCAGCAACTTCTGCGCCCTGAGTCAAAGTCTTACCGAGAGTACCGTCGCTGTTCTTGACATAAACAGACTCGACTTCATTTCCGGTCGTACCAACGGCTTTGTAAGCAGTAGACGCAGCATTGCCGCTAACGGTGAGATAATCGTGCCACTTAACCGTGGTCTTCTTGTTCTCAAACTCGCTGCCGACCTGCATTTCGAGCAGACCGCCAGAAACCAGACCATTGGTGCCGCTGATGGTGACAGCCTTATTCTTCTTCAGAGAGTTCAGCTTGCGACCCTGCTTACCGGTGATGTCGGTCTTTTCCTGAGTCTGAGCGATAGTTGCATTCTGCAGCTCGTCCAGAGTGAACTTGAATGCACCAGTCACGATGTCAAATGCATTGATAGTCTCAAGGCTGGTGATGGTGATATCATTGATATTCATTTAGACATTCCTCCTATTTGTGAGTTAGCCAATTCAAATCATCTTGGCTTAGGTCTTTCGCGCTGACCGTGCCAGCATAGATGCCGTGCATCTTGTTGTCATAGTCAATTTTCTTGATTACTTGGCGCACGCTCTCATTGAACTGATAGATAGAGAGTTCTCGTGTCCCCTCAAATCCATAGTGGTACTGTTCTGTGTTAACAAGGGCGACAATCAACTCTTCAAGCTGAGAATCGGTTGTTCGCATACCCCTACGACGCAGCTTCTTTCGCATACGCTCAATCATATATTCTCTCGCTTCGCCGTTTGCTGGCTTGCGATTATCCTTTTCAAGGTGGTGGATTTTCCTAAGAGCCACGGCAATCTGCCCATGCAGAGCACGGTCGATTCGTACACCGGTTGCCTTGTTAACCAGAATCACATTTCCGTTTTGCGGATTGATTGCAGGTTGGAATGGCTTTAGGTCAAAGTCTCCAAAAATTAGTGAGGTGTCCTGTTCTTTTAAGGAGTTAAACAAGAGGAGAAAAAGCTCCCACTCGTTAATGGTTGTGAAATCAATCCCGATATCATCAAGCTGTACCATCATATCTATGGGCATAGCAGTGAGCATTGACACCATGCTGTAATAGTTGTCCTCGTTTTCCAATACTTCACCAACAGTCGGAATCATAACCCGAATATAGTCATTTATTGGGTAGTCTTTTTGATACAGTAAATGACGTGTCGGCATTATCCATTTTTCCTGTTGGAGGGAACTGGCTTGCCGGTCGGTAATGTCCGATTGAAGTCTTTTGCTTGGAACGTGAGGACTTTCCCCTGATAATCTGTGATTGGAGCAAAACGTTTCACAGCGTATAAATCCAACTCACCGAGACCGTAGTATCGACTGCCATTAACAGCCTTTGCAATCTCGGAACACAGTTTATCAGTACGAATCCCACCGCCGGTTTCTTTTGGTAATCTGAGCTTGCTCTTGTGGCTAAAGACCCAGATATATAAAACCGGAATCAGAAAAGTCTTATTTACAGACTTTTGGATGTCAACATCGCAGCAGATAAAGGTCTGCCCGTGCTCAATGGTTTCTGGAATGTACTCATATGGAAATACCTGCTTATAAACGAGGTCTTGAACATCGTTGACTGGTTTGCAGTCATCGGCAAGGAGCCGCACGATTTCCTCGTTCGTCAAGAGGTCATTCATCAGTTGGTTCTTATAATCGAAAAACTCTTCCAGTTGCATCAGAACCACACCTTCTTTCCATCAGGTACATCTGGTGTATCGTCACCGGACGGAGTATCTGGCTCGTCCGGTTTCTCTTTCGGGAAATGGTCATAGTAGTTTGCAATATGAAGTTCGATGTTATCGCTATCTTCCGTATTGCACTCCGTAAGAACGAAGTTAAGGACGCCCTCTCCGTTATAGCTTCCACCGAGCTTAAACGGTTTGGTGAGACGATAAGCAAGGACGTTCTTCGAATCATAGTCATCAATCAAAAAGCGATTGTTGCGATTTAACTGAATGGAATACTCGTCCTTAGCAAGTGTTAGTGAAATTCGTGAATCACCGCGCACAACAATAAAATCGTTGTCGCCGTATTCACCGGTCAGATATTTCGTGCCATCCTCAATGACACACCACCGTTCAACGACGGTGTCGTCTTCCGCAATCCAACGAAGCAGATAGTTGCACTGCTTCATTGTGCCCTTCGTGTACAATTCGTTATTGGCATCTTTCTCGGTAATCAGCCAGTGATTGCCCATCCATTCGACCAGACCGCCGTGCGGCAAATCTTCTCCGGGCATCGTACACAGTGTTTTCAGATTAAGGTTGTCGGAGTTAATGACAGCCATATTGCGTACAGTTCCGTTTACGGTCAATTGATGGTACGAAAGGCTTGCAGGGAGCTTCGCGCTTAAAAACGCTCGCTCTCGCTGCAAAACAGAGTCGCGCTTTGTGATGCCGTGAGCATTGATTCTGGAACGGTATGTGTTCCAAGGGTTCATTTTGATACCTCCTGCGGCACGGCATAGCGTGATTTCAATTTATTGCAAATTGAAATTGCACGGAACACCTCACGCTTTACCACCGAAACTTCGCAAGATGGATTATCGATGAGGTATTGCAGGATGGCAATCAAAGACAGGAACAAGGGGTCTTCGTGGATTGCCTCAATGAGCTCCTTACAACCAAGCAACTCCGCCTGAAGACTTCTCATATAGGTATCCAATGAACTTTCTCCGCTTTCCTTGATAGGAAGAATCTTAAAGAAAAGATTGATGAGGGTGCGGAAATAATTATTCAAGACCATAGCGTCCATCGGCACGCCGACCGTGGTCTGAATCATCATAAGTGCAAGTCCGTTAAATCCCCGTGATTGTACGAATACTCCCTCATCATATTCGTAAAATCTTTTCGAGCGGCTGCATATGCGTTGCCGATACGCATGAGCAACTCTGCGGGAGAATAGGTGGTAAAGTCTTTCGTGTTCAAAACACTTTCCAGACTTTCCTGCTTGTATGTATAAGGTTTCATCCACTGAACAAGCATACCTTCAGAAACGATGTCTGCAATCTCATCCAAATCTTCATCGGGGATGTCCACATCAAACTCTCGAATGATGTCATCGCCGGTTGTGGATAGGTCATACTTGCAAATCTTTCGGAAGGACGCAATTGCCCGTTTCATGTAACCGTCAATCAGACCGTTCCTTTCAAAGTCACGCATATTGACAAAGTCATACTCTGTGATTTTCGATAAGAACGCATCCGTGAACACATCATATGGAACGCTCATTTATAATCACGCTCCTTACTTGTCGTGCTCGACCAGCTCAACACCGAGGCATTTCTCCAAAGTAGCAATGGTCTTATTTGAGTCGATGCCGCCACTGGCAATCAACTGCTTTGCACGATATGCGATGGACTTTTTCTGACCGTCAGAAAGTTTGGAAACGGCACGCTCGATTTCAGCGATAGGCTTTTCAAAGAGCTTATCGAAATCGCTGATGGCGATTGCAAACTTGTAGTATTGGCTCATACCGATATAATCAACAATCCACGGCTCGTCGAACATGAACCAGTTGTTGATGAAATACTTCTTGTTTGAATTCCGAGCATTGCGAAGCTCGCCAATCTCCATATCCTGCTCTGCACCAAAGGAATCCCAGACGAATCGTTCGCCTGTCTTTTTGCTTCTGTACACAAGGCGACCTTGGAAACCATTACGGACGGTGATAATCGTATGCGGGTCAATATCCTTCGGGACGAGCGGGCGCTTTTCTGCAGCGCGAGATGTTTCCTGTTTTAACTCAGTCGGTGTAGCAGCCTGCTGACCACCGCGAGTTTTTGCGGTTTCATTTGCCATTGTAAAATCTCCCTTTCATACATAATGCGGGGCTCACGAAGAGCCCCGCGTATTTTGCTTATGGTCTATCAGGCAATTTCGTAGCGACCGATACCGGCGTTACCACCAGCCAGCACAATGCCCATGCCGTACTTCTCGCCATACAGGTACTCCTGAGTCAGGTCACCATTGGACAGCGGGTCGCCCATCACAACAATGGGGTCACCTTCGTACACGCACTTGATGGGCTTGTCATCACCAGCGATAATGGTCAGCATATCATCTGCGAGCGTAAACTCGGTAGAACCAATCTTGTGGCGCTGCGGAGTCACGACAACCGGAGTACCGTAGAACTTGCCGTAGTAGCCAAGGTTGTACAGGTCGCTCTTGGAATCCGTACCCTGAATGGACGGAGCCAGATTGCGGACAGCCTTCTTGGTGCCGATAATAGTTGCGGGCTTGCCGTTGGCAGCAGCCTCAACATGGGCAATCAGGTCAAGCAGCTCTTCCTCATCATACGCGCCTGCGGTCGGGAAGTAAGTAACACCACCGAAGTCGTCCGCAGTAGCGGTGCTCCACAGGGAGTAGACATCGTTCAGAAGCTTCTGACGGAAAGACTCGGCGACCTTGCTGATAAACGTGTTGAAATCAACACGACCAGAAAGGACGCGGTTGAGCTCTTCGTAAATTTTCACAACCTTCAGAGAGGTCGGAATAGAAACTTCGCTGATGCCGCTCAGACGCTGACGGCGAATGCCCTGCGTGCCATCTGCAGCCTCGGACACGATAAAGAGATTGCTGTCTTCAACCTCGAAAATGTTCTTGTCACCATCGGCGACATTGCGGAAATCAACCAGAGCGTTGAAATACTCATCACCCTGCAGACCCTCAACGACGGTACGGGAGAGAACCTCCTCAATCAACGTAAACAGACCGCTGCACTTGCCGTCGCGGATATTCTTATAGTTAAGGGTAGTGCTGCCGCCATTGGCATCAATCAGAGCCTTATGCAGGAGCTCCATTGACTGACCGACAGAATACTGTTCAACATTGCCATGATAGGCATCGACAGCGACCTTAACGATATCTTTCATTTCAGCCATTAGCTTTTACCTCCTCTCAAAAATTAGCCGCCAACAGTGGCAGAAGCGCCCTCGGTCTTACCAATCTTAATGACGTAATAGGTATAACGACCAACGACCTCAACATCCACACAGGCACCAAGACCTTTGCCAGCGGCATCAATCTTGCCACCAGTGCCGATACCGACCTCGGCGCCCTTGGTGGGGACGGTGCCGCCAACGAAACCTTCCTTGGTCACAGAGAAAACATTGCGGCTACGAGGGATATAGCCACGAGTAGCTTTACCAGCCTCATTGATAAATTCGTCCAGATTCTTTTTGCGCTCATCATACATGACTTCGGGCGCAGCAACGATTGCACAATCGTTCAGGTCATCACCAGCAGACGCTGCGACAGCCTTCATAACTTCGCGTTCGCCATCCTCATAACCCTGAAGCTTGACGATAACGCCGTTCTCCACCTCTGCCTTTTTGCCAGACGCATCATAGAAGCGCAGGGAGACAAGGTCAGCAGGCTGCTTAGTACCGCTCATCAGGTCGGTACGAATAACTGCATAAGCCATAAATCGACTCCTCCTTGTTTGTTATTTAATTATGTTGATTGCGCGAAGCAATTCCGTATTCGGTGAAAACACCGCCATAGGGCTCCGGCGTTACGCTGGTCTTCTCAACCACCAGCTTGGGACTCTTGGGCTCGACAGAGAACTTTGCAGCAGTTCCGTTTCTGCCACGGATTGCATAGCATTTCTCCTCAAGAACATCAACCGCATATTCAGTGCAATGTTCACGCAGGTTTTCAAACGCCTCGACGCCAACCAAGTCTTCGAACTGAGCGAAGACCTTTTCCCGTTCGCCCTTTGCAGCGGCGTCTTCGGTATCTGTCTTAAACTGGCGCAAAGTGCCAAGCTCGTTCTCCATAGACGAAATCGTGTCGGAGGCGGTCTGGTACTTTTCAGCCCACTGCGTATCGTTCGCTGAATACTTTTCAGTAATCTTTGCAAACATTCCGCTGATAGGGTCGGCTTGACCGCCCTCGTCGAACGGAACAAGAGACAGCTTCATCCGTTTCTTGCCAGCGAAGTCAATAACGACATGGTCGCCATCCATTGAATAAGGGAATCCATACAGGTTCCAGTCCGTGACATCGGTCGCGTACACTTCAGACGCATCTCTGTCGTAATCCCAGAACCAATAGTGGGAATCCATTCCCCAGCAGGTTTCGACCTTTTCTGACTCCAAAGCTCCGAACAGTTCATCGCGGAACTGTCCTTCCAGAGCAAAGCTCTCGGGGTTACCTGCATTTGCGGCAGGCTCACTACCAGTGGTCTTCAGCGCTTCAAACTTTTCGCGCAGTTCTTCAACGCTGAAATCATCGATATTGAAATCAAGCATCTCGGTAGTCAGACCGAACTCTGCCATCAGTGCAACTTTCTGTTCCAATACCTCTTCTCCTCCTTCCGAATAATTTTGTGGGTGTATGCCAACCTCTTTCGAGGGTTGTGCTGTAGTAAATGCTTCCTTGAATTCCTGCATCATCTCAGCAAGCTGTTGTTTGAAACCGTCACATGAGAACATCTCCAACGACGCTGACTCAAAGCAGGGCTCCGCTGTTCCCAGCAGGCAAAACGCTGTGAATTCAAATCGTTTGATGACGTACATCCCGTCAACCATTTCTCCTTCTTTGATGGAGATTTCCATTGACTCGTCTGTAATGCCATCATCTTTGATTTTTCTATACGCCTCTTGGCGTTTCCAGATTAAAGCGTCTACACACAAATACTCATGGACACCGGAATTGTCTTCGATTTCTTCCCACCAATACTTGGCGCTCTCTGGGATAACGCCGACCGGCTGAGTAATGTTGACAATTTTCATGCCACCGTCATCTGTGGATACAAGCTCTATATCGTGCGAACCAATTGTGTCAGTCTCTCTGTCGTAGTTACACACAATTGGACAGTTATAAATGCTCTGGATACAGCGCTCATAGGTTTCCTTGCTGATGAAGCTGTTATTGCGATTCTTGCCAGTATAAGCAACACGAAGGACGCCGCTATCAAAAGAAGAGTTCTTCTCAACTAAGTTGCTGATACCAGAAGAGAACACGATTCTCATGGTTCTGTCGCTCATGTCACAGTTCACCACCTATCTTTGGGCATAATAAAGCCCGCACAGGTGTGCGGGTTAGAAGGTCAAAGTGTCAGACATTGCAAATTGAATGTCCGTACACGAAAATTTTTGATTGTCTTGGTTTAGAAACACATAAATATGTTTCGCCTTGTCCTCTCTTAATAGGCGATAACCCATATTCACAAGACGGTCTCGCGCCTCTTCACCAACCACATAGATGAATCTCTCCATCACCAGTCGTCACCGTCCTCCCGAGTCTGCTCACCAGAGTCGGTTAAGTCGCCAGTATCTTTTTGCGGCGCACCACCTTCATCGGTAGCAGCATTACTATCAGACGAGCCACTTAATGTGGAAGAACTCTGCAATGGCTTAAACATACTCGCAAGCCCAAGAACCTCGTTCTCCAAGAAGCTCATACAATCAACTTCACTTTGGGACATTCCCTGAGAGGCTGCATACATTGAGATAAATGGAAGACCGAATTGACAAGCTTTGAGATACATATCGCCAAGCTCTTTACGGTTAAATGGGCTGCAATCAAGGAACGTAACCTTAAAGTTCTTTCCGTAGCTCTGAGACTGAATGAAGCGGTTCACCATATCCTCAATGCTTTTTACAATTCCAAACGTGATTGCTTGGTCAGCCTTGATAGACAGCAGCAGCGCATTCGCAGATGCTTTATCATTGTTAAACAGAAGAGAAGATACACCTGCAGCAGTAAACATATTTTGTTCAGCCTCAGAGATAGTGTCGGTATCGCCTGTGTTTGATTTCTCAAAGCTGATTTTACTAATGGGCATAGGGGAGAGAACACTGCCAATCTCTTCCGGTAAAACCGAATCGAGATTGCGCCAGAACTCCTTTGCCTTGTCCAAGTCCATTTGCCATTCGCCATCTTCGTTGATGCCGAGCGTCATTACCAGCATGGCATAATTCTCAAGCGTTGTCTTCGTGAGCTTGAGCTGCTTATAGTCTTCGAGGTCATAGACCTCACGAAGAATACCGGCAAACGGAGGAATGGAGTAATCCAGAATATCGTTGTTGCATTTGATTGCAAAAGACGTGGGTGAATCAAGCTCCTGCCAACGGGCACGGCGGTTTGACTGATAGACCTTGTACTTCTGTTGGAACTCAGTTGGGTAATAATCCAAATATTGACTGTGCGCATCAAAGTATGAGAAGTCGAATGTTACATTTAGCACATTGCCTTCAATTGTGGAAATGCCACAATAATCAGACGGCAACTGTTGGATTGTAATGTTGTCGTTGGTTACCCATAGTGTTCCATAGAATGTGTCCTCGCGGAGACAAACCGTAAGAATTTTGGGGAATTGGGAACGAACATTCATAGCTGACATGGCGTTCAAAACCTTACGGTAGTTTCGATTGACCGACTTCACATTTACGCTCTTTGGGTCAATACGGTATGGAGAGACAACGTATGCGAAATCCGAAAGACCAGTGAAATACTGGATGAGCCTGCGGAAATGCGAACTTGCGCCATAAATGTATGTAACAGCCTTACGCAGTTGCTTCTCATATGTGTACGGGTTTGTAAGGTACTCCGTAATATTGTCCTTGGAATACAACGAGAACGTCGGAGCACTGGTGTTGTTGTTCATATCTCTCGTGATAAGACGATTCAAAACTGCAAATCGCTGAGAAATACCAATCATCCCATCAACATTAGTTTTCTTGGTTTGTTTGCCCACTCAGATATCACCTACCTTTCTTATTTGAGTTTCGGAGGCTTAAACATGAATATATCATTCGCATTAAAGTCTGCCGTTTTTGTGCGCCCATATTTGCTTTCAAGCTGCAGGGCAACATAGTAGTTATAGCTCAAGCTGGAATAACGGTCTTTGCGCATCCCAGACTTTTCATAGACTCGAACACGACCACCGGACTCCTCGTGTTGGAGCTTGACAAGCTCATCAATCAACAAGGTCGTGTGTACATATGGCTTCTGAAGCATCACCTTTTCCAGCGGTGAAAGGGAGTTGTACCCCTTAATGTCAGACAGAAGCGCCTCTCCGTCATACTCAGTGATGAGTAACCGGATTTTGCTACTACGGAAGCCCTCACGCAAAAGCACCGCGCATTCAGAGTTCAATATTGGAGAACCCTTGATTGCCCAAATGACCTTGTCGGCACCTTTAGTCGTGCATCTGTCAGCCATTTCCTGATTGTTGCAACAGGACAATGCGGGGTAAACTTCTCCAGTGTCTGGGTCAACCATGTCTCGGACGAGAGCGTCGTAAACACCAAGACCAAGACCTGTACAGTCAAGCACAATGTAATCGCAAGAATACTCATCGTACAATTTGCGTATCACCAAAGCTTGGTCTTCGGTGTGCATACCCTCAAAGGTGTCACCGTACACAATGTTGCTCATAAAGCGTCCAGTTTTGGTTGGAAGCATTTGGTTGATGAACACGGCGGAGGCGTCGTTATTATGCTTTTTACTGCTCATCAGAGCAATATCCGCAGACAAAATACGGCGTTCACCGTTTTGCTTTGGTGGAATTTTTACCTTCTGGCTATTGCCAAGAAGTGCGGACAGCTTATCCGGTAGCATCGGGTAACTGATACGGCGGTTCTTTGATATGGAGTCAAAATCAAAGAATGAGCCGTCCTCTGCACCAAACCACATGGCTTCCATTTCCATGCTCCATTTGATTTCATTAAAGTCGCTTTCGAGCATATCGCTTTCAACGTCTTCGGGGAAAAGAAGCCCCTCTTGGATGGAGAGTTGATACGGGAAGCCGCACACAAAATCTGTCTTAGAATCATCAAGCATCAGCTTAAATGTGTCCAGCATTTTGTTGTATGACCAATGGTCTTTGAAGTAAGCAGAGGATAAGAAACAGGATTTGTTCGGCTCTTTAGCGTACTCAGCTTTACGCTCAGCCGGGGTCAAATCTCTGTATGGAGGCATACGACGACTTGTCAGGAACTTTTTCAAGACGGTGTCAATGGTATCTTTCTTAACCATTCTGAACTCGTCCACAATCAAGATGTTCGCACGGTTGCTTCGAGCGTTATCTGAAGCTGTAACGACCTTGATATAACTGGAGTTCTTGAACATTATTTTTGCGTCCTGCCCAGAAAACTTTGTGTCGCCCATATCTATCTCATTTCTAAGATTTGGGGATACAGGCATCAGTTCTGTTTGAATCTTTTCCAGCACGTTAATACTCTGACCGCGTGTGCCAGATGTAATGACGACTTTTGTGCCGGGGTATAAGATGCATCGAATGACTACGAAAATGGCGATAAGGAATGATTTACCCATTCCTCGGGCAGCAATCCACAGGAACGTTCGGCTCCTGTCCATCATTACAAGAAGAGCAGTCTGGAACCATTTCAGAAAATCAAGTTGCAAATACTCTTCGACAAAGATGTCGATGTTCTCGCGGTAATAGCTGCCCCAAATCGCCATGCCCTCGATAACACGAGAGCGTCTGCTTTGATTTGGTGATGCCATTACATATCACCACTGGATTGAGGACTGCCAAAGATATCATTCAACAAGGAGTCGTCATCCTCTTCGTCGTACTCTGGGTGTTTAACACGAAGCTCATCCATTGCGTCTTCGTACATCTTGCAGTAACTGTTGCGCAAGCCGACCATTTTGCAAGCGTGACCAAGATACCACGTTGTGATATTCTTAATCGTTCCACGGATATCGCGCTTTTCCTTTGGCGTTTCAGGAAGAGGTCTGCTGTACTCCCATTTCTGGATACCAACACCGAGCGGCATCTTGTCGAGTTCAGCGTCTACATCGTTCTTTTTCTGCGCCGGTTTCAAGTTCATACTGCCAAGCAGAGAATTAAGCGCGTTAACGTTTTTATCAATTGGTTTGCCCTGCGCACTGTCGCGTGCAATAATGGATTCGAGCAAGCAAATCTGTCGGTACAACGCACGCTCACTCGGGTCAACAACCTGCCTGTCGCCAGTCCAATCCTTATAGCGGCGCTCCAGCTCAAGGTAAAAGTCTGGAGTATAACCGGCACCCCAGAAATCAACAAGGGCTTGGTCAACGTCTGCCTCGGCGGTATCTTCCGGCTGTGCAATATATGAAGCAGTGGGAGTCTCTTCTGGTTCAAGCAACACCTCTTCATCGAGCGTATCGTCAAAGGTTTTGTCGATATAACGAATGATGTTGGTCTTTCCGATATAATTGCGAACCCGAGAGTGAACGCCAGCCGTGCGTTCAACCATTGTGTAGATGTCTTCGTTCCAATAAAGGTCGAGCTTCATGCACATACGCTTCATAGCCGCCTTGTCATCGCCGAGCATTGCACGATACTGTTCGTACATATCCTCAACGCAGTCATTGCACATTGGCAAAAAGCCAGAGCCGCGATACATGGGGCTATGACTCACTGGGAAGTAGCCCTTTTTCCGGCTGTATGATGTGCCGCATCTGCAACAGTAAAACTTTTGGGAAGTCTGAATGGTCATCGAATCATCAACGGTCTTCTCAAGCCTCTTACGTCTTGGAGCCTCAGCCATTTACCTCAGCCCCCTTTTGGTGCTATCTTCCCACAGCTTGACAACCAAGCGCATTTTGTTGCCGGGATAGAATCGGGGAATCCAATGCGCAGGTACATCGACTTTCTCGCCAGTCTGCGGGTTCGGACAACTGCGAGCCTTGCGCTCTAAGATGTCAAAGCAACCGAAGTTATGGATGGAAACGGTGTCTCCGTTTCCGAGATTGTAAAGAATAATGTCAGTGAAATCATCAACGATACTTGTCGCAGCTTTCTTCGTATAACCGTGCTTGTCCACAAGCTGTTGAATCAAATCGACCCTTTTAATATCCATCCTTTATACCGTCCTTTCTGTTACAGGTCTGCCAGAGACTTTTGAGCATCAGAACGAATTTCTCCGTTTTCATCGAAATACTGAGAGATTTGTTCCTCGGCACTCAGGTCTTTATAGACACGAACCATGTCGGCAGACTCCCATCCGACGATATCTTGGATAACATTATCGGGTAGTCCGAGTTTGGCAAGATGTGTTGTGAAGTAATGTCTCAAACTATGCCAGTAGAAATCCTCACCAGTCATGCGGCTAAATGTGTTAGCCCAGCTATTGAGCGTTGTATCACTCATCTGCTCACTTGTAGTACCGGCGGGGAAAAGCCACTCACACTCGATGCCGAGCTTTTGGCGCTCTGCCATCCACGCATCGAAATATGGTTTGAACTTTTTCGCAAGAGTATAGCAGTAGATGTACTTGCCAAGACCGAACCCCTTCGTTTGAATGGGCTCGCTGGTCTTATACAGCGCTCCGCCGCACACGAGGTTTTCATCTTTGAAGTCATCCACTTTGAATCGACACAGCTCTGCTTTACGGCGACCGCTGCACATTGCAAGAGCAACGGCGCACGCCTTTTTGTTTTGACCGGACGCCAGCAAATCATCAAGAAGCTTGTCCAAAGCCTCGTCGCTCCAGACTGTTTTCTTTCTTACCTGCTGCATAGCCGGATTCTCAATTTTTCGAACTGTCGAACGGAAGTCCTTAAACTCATCCTCGTCATCGAGAATGTTCTCGACATAGTTCGACAAAGAAGAAATTGCAGACTTCAAGCGGCGAACACGCGCAGGCGAGTTCCCATTCTCGTTAATAAGCCAATGCTGGTACGCAGCATAATCGCGCTTGGAAATTTTAGGAAAAAACTTGTTCCCGTTGTTCTGCAAATTCCACACCCAGAAAATATCGATGTCATTGGAGTATCCAGCAATAGTTTTGGGACTACGCTGGACAGATTGCAAATATGCAATGAAGTCTTGCTTCAAACGAACATTGTCTGGGTTGACCTGATTCAAAAGCTCAGGGCTTGTGATTTCATTTTGCTTCGTTTTTCGGGGCATACAAGCCACCTCGCTTTCTGTAGAATTAAAATTGGTTGCGGGCATCGGAGTTGAACCGATTCCTCAAGGTTTATGAGACCTGCGACTTAACCGTTTGTCCTGTCCGCAATATGGTGGGAGAGGTTGGATTTGAACCAACGCAGCCCGAAGGCGGCAGATTTACAGTCTGCTGTAATTGACCGCTCTACCACTCTCCCGAGTAGTGGTGATGCGTAAGGGGGTCGAACCCTTAAATTCCGCCGTGAAAGGGCGGTGACTCTACCAATTCGTCCAACGCACCTCATGGTTGGTGATGCCAGTGAGGTTTGAACTCACAACCTCCTGCTTGAGAGGCAGGTGACTTAGCCGATTCGTCGATGGCACCAAGTGGTGGGACAGGAAGGTGTCGAACCTTCATCCTCCGGTTTTTCAGACCGGTGCTCCGACCGCGTAAGCTACTGTCCCGGATGGCTCCTCCTGCAGGGCTTGAACCTGCGACCAACGGATTAACAGTCCGCTGCTCTACCAACTGAGCTAAAGAGGAATATGTAAATAGGGTTGCCCCGGTGAGGGCAACCCTTGTGCATCGTTAAAGGGGTACTCCGTAAGAACAACGAATGCCGTTTGTGTCACAGACGCAAACCAACTGTTCTGCCTTACCGAAAATTCGCTTTTGGACGCAATAATCGTCCATACCAAGGAAACTGCCAGCCATGACGGTTTTGATACCTTGGACTTCATCAATCTTGTTGTGATGCAAGTGACCGGAGAGCACGGCATATAACGGGACTCGTGCCATTGTCTGCAATGTTTGAACTTTGCCTGCAGAACCGTCAAAGTCCCCGTGAACACCACAATACATTTTCCCGCGAATGTTAATCAGATACATAGTGTTATCAATCTTGACAGCATCACTTGTTGTCCCGATAATCACATTCTCGAAATTTTGGAGACGGGCGCCAAGATACCACTCAACAATATCGTCCAACCGTTCACTGAGCAGCGCATCATCCTTATTTGGCGTAATACGGCTATGATTACCCGCAACGCTCACAAATGTGACTGTGGAGAAATGCTTACTGAGTTCGGCAACAAATTCGGCAATCAACTCGGATACGCCTTTGATTTGTTCAATCACATTCTCTTTGTTCGTAATAGCGATGGACTGGTGGATATTTCCACTAATAGCATCGCCGTTCGACCAGACAATGCAGTTCTCGCTTCCATGCGTTTCGGCAATAGCAATGATTCTGTCTAAGTAATGGCACATCATCTCGCGGCAGATATCAGAGTTATATGTATTCCAATGGTTATCGACGTTGGCTCCATAGTGGATATCATTCAAGCTAACCAGAAGGTCGTTATCGGACGGCTGGATATGGCATGGCTCGTATTCGAGTTGTGGCAAATTGCCGCTCTTTACTGCGTCCACAAGAATCTCATTCAGCTCTTCTTGCCGGGAACGCTCACGAATCAGCTTGTTAAAAGCATTGCGTTGGTCAAAGAACTTTTGACGTTCTTTGAGCAGCTCAATGCGTTTGCTATCCAATGCAGACAATGCGTCCGTGTCCTGAATAGTAGCTTCGCCATCCCGCTCGATGGCTTCGATGATGGCTTTCATGCCATACATTCTTTTGCGGACTTCGCTTGAGTTAAAACAGTTACCATCACCAAACAGACGCTCACTCAGTTCTGCGTAGTCATCGTCGATGGTGCGGTCAACCAGCTTACCAATTACGATGTCACGCATCTCTTTATAGCTTGCTGTGCTGGCTATGGTTTACACTCCCTTTCGTTTGTCGTGAACACGCTCCAGTCCACGCAAACTGCGGAGCAGCTTCATAGGAGCGCCATCCTCAACCATGTAGTAGTGGTGCCGTTTGGAATCTTGCTTCATCGTGCGAACGATATGAACACGAGGAAACTTCTCACGAATGGCTTCTTTTTCTGAGGCGGTAATTGCAATCACTTAAAAATCATCCTTTTCTTCAAAATAGTTTTATGTTTTGTCTTTTATCATTCATACATACACCCCATCAAACACGCCTCAAAGCATTGTGCCACAACGGTTTGATGGGGGTATTTATTTCTAACAATTCGAGTTTTATAATCAACTCTTTAAGGCGCTTCTACACCGCATTACTGCATTAACAGTCTGACGGGTCTTAACCTCGACAGCGCAACTGGGGCAATACTTCTGCGGGCGACCCTTTGCAGGTGACTGTGCTTTTACAGTCAGTCCACAATTCTCGCACTCGAAATATGCGCCACCGTAATACTTGAGGTATTGGTAACCAAGGTTCCTGAAGTCTTGGATATGTATCGCCGTCTCACCGGCTTGAATGAACTGCACTTGGACATTCAGGTTGTCGATTTTTTTAGAAAAGCGAATGAACCCGGCATCACGCAGTTCGGCAAACATCAAACTCTGGCGCTTAATGGAGGTATTGATGTTCGCCATCTGCATAATCTCTTTGTCCGAAGTATTCACCCAACCATTGTTCCGGTCGGAAGCGGCGTCCCAATATTTTGCAACGCAGAGAAGCGTGAACGCCAACCGCCGGATTTGCTTACCTTCAAGCGTCTCAATCTTGGCGAGCTCTTCTCTGGTGATGTCCACACCGTCCAGACGGATGAGTGGAAACTTGCTTACGTTCTTTGCAACTTTATCAAGCATATCCGACCAATGAACAAGTGAAGCAGAAGGGTCACACTGTAGCATGAAGGAGTCGAGCAGACTCCGAATCTCCCTTTTGCTGTAGTGATTCTCGTAATAATACTTGGACACACGACTCAGTGTCTCAATCGGCTTCTTACCAAGGTCATGGTTGGCAATCATTTTTTCTGCCCAGTCATATTCGTTAAGAACAATGCTCATAGCGTCCCTCCAATCATTTTTTGTTGTAATGAAAATCTGTCACCGCAGAAGAAGATATCCCCAGCGGGGTCAACCGTCGGGTAAGAGATAACCCCGTTATGCTTATCCAAAAGGTTCTGGATGATTTCGCCACCGCACATTTCCCACGCGAAGCGCTTGGTCGAGCTCTTCTTATAGCAAATATCCAGAACAATGTCGCATAGCACAAAGCGGTTGGAGCAAACGCGGGCACATTCTTGTTCGAACTCGGAGCGCATCTCAATCATGCGGGAGAACGTATCATACTCATCGACCCTCTCGTAGTTGGCAAAGACGGCATAACTGCGCAAGCGCTTGTTATAGTTCTCGTAGAGTTTCAAGATGGCGTTGTACTGCGTTCTGCTATACTCAATGCCACTCTTCATCACGGTGTAGTCAAAGTCAACATCGGCATTGTGGCGACCAAGATAGCCATCGAACTCCTTCTCGAAGCGCTTGCAGATTCTGTTCATCACGCAGTCGTGGTTGCCCACTGGCATCCGGCTCTCATAGTAGCGAAGGAAATCTTTCTGCCGTTCGCTCAATTCGGAGCGCGGCATCTCCAGCATTTCATCAATCGTCATCTGGAACTCGCGCATGGCATTCTTGTTTGTGTTTTTTATGTATGTGTTATACTGCTTCATCAAAGCGGGGTAGATAATACGCATGAAGTATGGCTTCTTGTCTGCGACGAGACGCTGATAGAATCTGCGCCGTTCCGGGTCTTCGATTGTATTGGCGCTATGTCGGTCGTGCCACTCACGAGGCATCGGCTTGGCAATAATGCCTTTCGCTTTGTCGATGGCATTCTGCTGAAAAAGCTGTCCGCACTTTATGCGATAGTCAAGTTCCTCGTACTCCTTGGAATCCTTCTGGAACTGCGCCTGCACATCGAACATTGAGGTAATCCAGTTTGTGGTCTTTCCGATATCATCGCCGAAGCTATCGATGTTGGCTTGTATGGCGTCTGCTTCGGTGACAATTTTCTTCTTTGCTTTTCGTTGGACGCACATAAGAGCGGGGAGCACTTTCAGATTATCAACAAGCACCTTGTTATTAGTAAGCATTACAAGGTCGCCATCTTTGTCCATGCCATTGAGCGCATGGGCGGCAGTGTCCCACGAGTTGAAAATCGTGCAGGTCGTCATGTATTGATACCAGTGAGATGCCTCGTCGCTGCGGTGTGGGAATACAAGACGAATGTTGTTATGGCAGGTCATTGGTGCACGGTAACAGGCAAGCCGTTCGGCGTGCTGGTCGCACCAATATTTGTTGTAGATTTCACCAGATTTCAGAAGTCCGGTAACCTCCAGCCCGAAGATGTGTTGACACAGTGAGAATGGGTCGCCGGAGACAATGGAATAGTTCCCATGTACTTTGAGCACGCCGACCTTGGCTTCGTTGATGCGATTACGAATCATCTGATAGATACTGCTCTGGACGTAAGGGTCGTTCAAAATCTGCGGTTCAATCATAATCGCCTTGACGTAGTCGTCATCAACGCGGTCAATATTATCCTCATTCAAGCCAGCACCCTTTAAGAACAGCAGTGTCTTTGCCCAATCCGCATAAAGAACGTCTCGAATCTCATCCATCGTCGGTTTGATAAGCTGCTCAATGTCATCGTCGCTCAGCTCGTAGCTCTGAATGAATTGATAGTTCAATGTCCGCTCAGACTCAAGTTCCTTTGGGCAAGTCTTGGCGATGCCAAAGGTGTAGCCGTTTGCCAAGCAGTTGCTTACATAATCGTCACAGCTATCGTAGGAGTCCCACAGTTTCAGCATGGACGTGGTAAGAATCAGCTCAACATTACGAATGTCCACATCGTTACCCCAAGCGTCTTTAACAATATAGTTCTCAGCGACATTTTCTGCGAAATCCAAAAAGTCGAACGTGAAGACCATACCCTTCTCCCAAGAGAAACGTGTGTTCACGCCGCTGACGAGGTAGTCTAAGCCAAGCTCTTCACCCCATCGGGCAGCAAGTGATGGGAGCATCAAGCCATATCCATCGGATTCGTTGAGTTGCACCATGACCTGCTTACGCTCTTCCATGATTGGCTCTCCGTCCTGCTCATCATTCAGGTAGATGATATCCGACAAGAACTCGGTCTCACAGTCACTAACAACGAGAATGCCATGCGGAACTGACACAGGGATTGATGCACTGCAGGTAAGTGCCTTATACGCCTCCAGTTTGGCAGGTACCATTTCTTTTTCCATGTTGCGACCATTGTCAATGCGGCGGCGAATCTCATCGGCATGGCGTTCGCTGATGAACACGATAGTCTCGTTCTTGACGCCGCCATTCGTTCCAAGTAACCGCTGATACCGAAGACCGTTAATGCTAAATCCACGGCAAGCTCGATGGTAGTCCTTCTCTTTGTCGATGATGACGCAGAGATAGTCCGGCTTAAACTGGATATCGTCCAGTTGCGCGTACAGCTTCTTGATTTGACGACGATTTGGAACGCTATTCGGCTCTTTACGAAGCCGCTTGATTTCTCCTTTGATTTTCCGCGCCTGCGTTTCGGCATCAGTGATGCCGTTTAGTTCGTCCAACCAGCGGAGCACCTGACTGTCGGCGAGGGAGATTACCTCGTCATTCTTTCTTGCCTCTGCAATGGGGAGCGTAAGCTTCCACTTCGCCTTTCGCAGGCGGCTGCTATGAAGCTTGAAAATGTATTTCTGACATACTAACTGTTTAGCCAGTATGGGTCACCTCACTTCGTATTTTATTTAATTATGTTGATATGGCGTAAGTTACTCGTTCTCTTCTACATAACGGAACCATTCCTCGCGGAATGCAAACCGCTCGCTCTCAATGAACCGTTCGAGGGCTTCATCGTCATTTAGCAGGTCGGCATCTTCGTATGTATATGGAACACGCTCCTCCACGAGATAATCCTCTGGCAGCGGTCGGTGGTATCGTTTATTCAATTGGGCATCCTCCTTGGTTTGTGGTGTTAATCCAGTTAATGAGCAGCTCTCTCATATGCCTGCTCGGTATGTATAGGTTAATGGGCTTATCATCTCGAATGGCACTACGCCATATCCACTGTAGCATTTCTGACAAGGCAAAGTGTTCGGGGTCAATCGTGACATTCTGCTTGGCAAAAAACTTCATAATATTGGGGTCGGCAAATCGGTTCACCATATAGGCAATGTCAGTCCTACTCTTGTACTGGTTTGTAGCTCTGGCGCTCGTCTGCAGGAAGTTATTGCGGAAGCGCCCGGTACGGGAGTCAACCAGCTTATTGACATCACTCTTGAAGCAAGACCAAAGCCGCGTCTCGCTACTGCCATCTGGAATACTTTGAAAGAACTTCTTTAAGCCATTTCGAAGTTTACGGATTTCGGGATTGTCATACCCCCTGCGGTCATACCAAGCCTTAGACAAGGCATAGTGCTTATCACCAACGGCATTGAGTTTGGGGTCATCGACTATGCGAATCAGTTCACGGTAGTCCAGCGGAGGTGGAGCGTCAGGTCTATCCGAGAAACGGTATCCGCTTTCATCCTGCTCGACACCGATAATGTTGTAATCGAATCCAAAGAAGTCAAGGTATGCCTTCTGATACTGTCCATCAAACAGATATGTCAGCATAAACACTTCGTCGAAAGACCGGAGTAATTCTGGGTTCAAGATGTTGAGAAGAGCAGAGTCCAATCGGAACAGGGAGCCGGTGTTCGCCATTTCCTTGTAGTCGTAGAAACGACCGGTATAGCTATCGTCCAGCCACTCGATGCGACCGTCATCGTGTTCTGTGGCGAGCTGGTTTATAATGAGGTCAAAATCCTTGTTAGTGATATTCAAACGCTCAATTACTTGGATGCTTTCATCTACGATGAGCGAGTAGTGCTTTTGGCGAACGAGCTCCAAGGCTTCTGTGTCCATTAAGTAAAACAGTGAGTGTGTGGCGGCGATATTGTGTCCGAGCCGCATATGCAGTTTGAGTTCGGTAGACTTACTCATGTGGTCACTGTCCGGCTGGTCAAAATCACAACGCTCGCAGATACGCCCTACCTCGTCCAGATATGGGGTGATGTAGAGAAATCGCTTGGAGTCTTTGTAACGGTTCATATAACGAATGGCAGCGGAGGATTTACCACGTCCCATTCGGGCATCGACAACAGTGATGGTGTTCATCGGTGGTAAGCACCACCTTTATGGATAGTCGTTTGTATAAAAATCACGACCTTTCTTTGGAATTAGTGGGGGTGCGAAAATTTTAGGACACACAAAAGCCGCTCGGCTGGCTATACCGTCGCTATCAATGCAGCGCCTGTAACTTGCTTTGAATGCCCTGTCCAGTAGAGTTCAATTCTTGTTCTCAATACTTTTTATAGAGTGCATCTGCGAAACCGTTGCAAGACAAGGCTTTGCGGGAACGGTTAGGACACATGCTGTGTCTTTTTTTGTTTTGGCGGTATGAAGTTGTCAAGGTGCAATGGGTGATGGATTATGCCATCAGAGACTCGCTTTCTCCAATGTCGCTATCGACCAGATAGTTGTGGTTGATGCTACCGAGATTGAGGCTCCGGTATGCTTCATCAATTTCTTCGCTGGTGATACCGATGTAGTCCAGAGTCTGAGCAGCGGTCGAGTGACCGAACATCTTCTGGAGAAGCAGGAGCTTGCGAGGGTCATTACCACTCATCACCATCTGATGATAAGCAAAGGTCTTACGCAATGAGTGAGTTGCCATACGGTTACCAAGTCCAAGGTCACGAGCAATGCCTTTGAGCATTGAGTCAACGGCTTGTTTGCTGATGGGCTTATTCTCGTTTACTCCATTATTGGACTGGCTGCGGAACATATAGTCACTGAGGCGAACGTTTGGAGTGTTCTCAAGGTACATGGTGACAGCTTCGACAACTGCGGTGTTAATGGTGATGTAGCGGTTGCGCTGATGCTTGCGTGTGTTCCGGGTCTTCTTTTCCAGAATGGGGAACCGGTCACGAAAGGTGCAATCATCATTGATGATGTGGGTGAAGCGCAGAGAGCGAAGGTCGCTGATACGAAGTCCAAAGTTAATGCCAACGATGAACAGCATATTGTCTCTGAAACGCTTTTGTCCAATGAGGAACTGGGAGATGCGGATGATGTCATCCATACTCTTGATGGGCTCAGCAGCGTGCTCGACAGCAAGGTCAGTATGCACCTCCTCGGTGGCGGGAGCGATGAGACCAGCCTTGAGCTTACGGCAGCTCTGCTGGACGGTTGCGATGTTGATGACACCGGAGGCACTATTCGTCTTGTTGAAGTCTAACTGGATAATCTGAGCCATTGAGGGAATCTCCTTTCAGATGCAAGAAGTAATTTATTTAATTTACTTGATATGCTATATTATATCAAAAAGAAAAGAGAGATACAACAAAATCACATAAACAATAAAGATAATAACGGGAAAAGAAGGAATAAATAGAAGGCTGCGTAGTTAAGCCTTTTTCTTTTTTGGAAAGTTGAATCCTGTGATAAAAGCAACCACGCAAAAGGCTTAACCAATAATATTCTTCTGGACAGAAAAGCCTTGAAACACAAGGGGTTGATGGGCTGAGTTAAAAATGGGTCGTGTCAGTTAGATGAACCGACTACATCTGTGTGCGACAAGGACAGGGGGCAAAAATACCATAACCACCCCCCTACTTGCCATAGCACAGAAAGGGCAAGTAGAAACGGCGGACAGACCGACACGGACAGCGGAAAAAGCAAGGCGGACAGGGTACACCCCTTGCGGTTGTCTGCGTATGCAAAAAAATTGTGTTGACATTGTGCCGCCGTTGTGGTAGTCTATCCATGCTGGACAACCACGGCGGGCAACCCCTACACCACCAACACCACCAACACGCCCGACCGACACGGCAGAAAGGAAACGAAAACATGAACACCAACACCACCAACACGGCGAAAAGCCGCCCCGACTTTGAACAAGTCAAGCGCAACTATGAAACCGCCCTTGCAAGCGGCAAGGACAGCACGCAGGAATTGACCGCCCTTGCAACCGCCGTTGCATACTCTGTTTTGAACAAGTGTATCGACCCGCAACGCAAGACCGCCGCCGACCGTGAAACCGTATCCGACAACGGATACAACCCCGCATTAGTCCAACTGAAAAGGGGCATAGCCGCCGACCTTGCAACGCTGGACAACTTGCGCACGGCAACGAACAAGGCAACCCGCACGGCGTACAACGCCGACGGTGACTTGACAACCGAAACCGTGGACAAGGACGCAGAAAAAGCGGTTGCCGCCCTTGTGGGTGAAACCCTTTCCGACGGTATAGACCTTGTGAACGCCGCCGCCCTTGCCATTCTCGAACAAGCCGCCGAACACGCCGACCCCGCCGCCCCTTGGCTTGACACGCCATACACAACCCGCCGACTTTCCCGCCGTGTCTATATCCGCACAGAGGACAGCCGTGCATATCGTGACGAAACCACAACCCCGATACAGGAAGTTTACCGCGCTGTGCGTCAAGCTGTGCAGGACAGCCGCGCAACGCAGACCGACCCCCGCAACGGATACACCTACATAGAGGACAACGAAAACGGGCTTGAAACCATTTACTACCGCTTGCACAAGTACGCCGACCTTGGCGGGTACAACTGCGACGGAAACTACACCGCCGACCGGCAGACCGTAGAGGACTATGAAACGACCATTGCACGACTTGACTTGACCGACCGTCAAGCGCAAGTATTGAGACTGCGTATGCAAGGCAAGGGGTACAAGGCTATTGCAACCTATCTTGGCGTGACGCAAAGGGCGATTGCAAAGACCGTTGAACAAGTCCAGAAAAAGGCGCTTGCCCTTGGCTTGACCCCGAACAACTAAACACGCAGACCGCGCAAGGCGGGGGCACAACGCCCCCGCCCTTTCTTTTTGGACAGACCGCACACGCAACCGCAAGGACGGCACACGGCAAGCGCAAGGGGGCAAGACCCCGCCGCCCCGCCGCCACAGGGTACACCCCTTGCGGTTAAGGGTGCAGGGCAAGACCCCGCACGGCAAGCCACGAAATACAAGCGGAGATGTCCGCCACTTTCGGGTATGGCAAGCCAACACACCATTGAGTGAGTGTCAATGTGAGTACCTTTGCTATCAAAGGCGTCGCCGGTGCATGAGAGTTAGGCTCATGGTACGAGATAGTGAAAATCCCCGGAGGTTTGTGCCTATGAACCTAAGTGCGGCTTGCATAACTGATGGCTATACGAAAAAGACCTCTGATGGTTAGTAGTATCGTCCGAGTTTTCCACCCAAGGGTGTTGCGCTCCGAGGAGCCGAAAATGAGGGCATATAGATATGAAAGTCGGATTTGGTTGAGTATTGTGAATAAGCAGAACTTCACTCAATCGACGCGAGTATTAGAAATGATATGAGCGGCGTTCGATACTGCAATAGTTGCATGGGCGGGTTATGCCCCATGAGCCGAGTGCAGAGCCGCCGCCGTGTCCTTGAGTTTATCATTGATAGAGCCGCTGACTGAGAAATCTTTCGGCGGCTTTCTTGAGTGATAAACTTTGTTATCACCAAAAAATCTGTGAAAGGGGCATTTCAAAATGACCAGAGAAGAAAACACCGCTAAATTGGCACAGTTGCGCTCTGAAACCGAAGCCCTTGTCAAGGATTACAATGATGCAATCCAGAATGGCAAGTTTGAGGACGCTTCCAAAGCCGACAAAGCCATGACCGAGAAAATCAATGAGTACACCGCTACCGTTCGGGATATGTGCTTCGAGGATTGCAAGAACACTGATAATCCCATGCTTACCGCCGTCACGACCCTGTCCTTTGTGACTATCGGGGTTAAGGACGAGCAGAAGGGTGATGACAAGGTGCCGGTTCGCGCTATCGTGGACAAGGAACGACAGATTGACCTGCTCAAGCTCCACAAGTATTGTGGTTCTATCGGCGCCAATGAGAATTGGTCGAGTATCGCGCAGAAGATGAACTTCCTGTTGACCGCGCAGAAAGCGGTTGACCTTGGTATCGACCCCAAGGCTGTCAATGACAGCTATGCTATGAGCGAAATCGCCCGCGAGTTTGATATGGGCAAGAATCCGACCAGTAAGACGAACCTGCTCAAGACTTTGCAGACGGTTATCACCGCTATGCTCGGCGAGCAGTACAAGGCAACGAGCCATGATGTCAACTTCCTGATGTCGGTTTATTCCAAGAAGAACCGCAAGGCGTTGACCGTGACCTGCGCAAATCACCGGTATTTCCGCAATTATCTGGCTGAGGTTTGCCACCGCATTGTCACCGGCAAGACCTATGAGCTGGATTTCAAGACCAAGAAAGACAACTAAATATCTCAGTGAGGGTATTTGAACCACCGCGAGTCCATGCCATATGGCAGTTGTTTTCTAATGGGCTTCCGCCGGTGGTTTTCTTATACCCTAAGCCGCACTGATGAGCCGTAATGACGGCGAAACGGTGGCATTTGAGCCACCGTCTGCGGATATCCGACAATTCGCTAAAGGAGTTTTTCATATGTCCTATGATGTTTTCAAAGAACGAGTAAGAGGGCTTGTAAATCGCTCCGGTTCCAAAGTGAGTTTTCACCATGAGGACGGAAAGCACATTGCCCGCTGCTCTGATGGCGTTACCATCATTGGTAATGTGCTTTGCCCGAGAGTTCTTGTTAAATGGGGTAGCGGTCATACCGCTTATGCCACTATCTGAGTTTTATTCGACCGATGCTGGTACGCCGTAGGCAAAAGGGAAATTGGCGGCGTTAAATGAGGTGGGGAGCCAACGCGGTCGCCGTAATGCGGCTTATCGAGTTTTTGATAAACGGTCACAAGCCCGTGCAAACGCAGAGTGAGGAAAATCAAAAGCAGGAGGTTTTTTATGAATACACGCAGATTATTCCGCGAGGACGTTTATCTCAAAACATGTGAGGCTGTCGTGCAGACAGTTTCCACACACGAGGGCAAGGTGCTGGTCACACTGGATCAGACGATCTTCTTCCCGACCGGCGGCGGCCAGAGCTGTGATATCGGCACCATGAACGGACTGCCGGTCGTCGATGTCTACGAATACAAAGACGACATCCTGCACTGCGTCGACTGCGCGCCGGACGCACTGCAGAGCGGCGACACCGTGCAGCTTGCCATCGACTGGACCCATCGCTTCGACAACATGCAGCGCCACTGCGGCGAGCACATCCTCAGCGGCATGTTCTACCGTGAATACGGCGGCGTCAACCGCGGCTTCCACATGGGAGACAACTACATGACCGTCGACATCAGCCTCGAAGAAAATCCGGATTTCAAAACGCTCACCTGGGAGATGGCAAAGCACGCAGAGCTCTGTACGAATGAGGCGATCTGGACCAATGCGCCGGTCATCACCCGCCATTTCGACACAAAAGCCGAGGCGGCGCAGCTGCCGCTGCGCAAAGCGCTCGCCATCGAAAAGGATATCACCATCGTCTGCGTCGGTGCGGTCGAAAACCCTTCTGACTGCGTTGCCTGCTGCGGCACACATCCATCCACAGCCGGACAGGTCGGCATGGTCAAGATCTTCAAAGTCGAGCCGAACAAGGGCATGTTCCGCGTCTACTTTGAAGCAGGCAGACGCGCCTTCCTCAAATATCAGGAGGAAATGGACGTCCTGACCGCCCTCTGCAATAAGCTGAGCGCCGGTACCGAGGACGTCCTCAACAAATATGAGAGCGCACAGGAAAAAAACAAAGAATCCCGTACCCAGCTACACCTGCTCAAAAAAGAAGTCCTTGCCAGAGAGGCTGCCGCGATACAAGCACAGATCACCGCCTCCGCTGCCGCAGGAGACTCACTTCCGCTCGTCCGGCATTACGCGCTTTTGTCGCTCGACGACCTGGCATCGCTGGGACGCGAAATCTCCCCGCAGATCGACAAAATCGCCTTTCTGGTCCATGACCCGACGCACACAGTCTTTCTGGTGTCAAACGGCAAGACAGACTGCGGCAGGCTGGTCAAAGAGAATGCTTCGATCTACAACGGCAAAGGCGGCGGCAATGCCTCCCTTGCCCGCGCGATCTTCACGAGCAGCGAATATGTCGATACGTTCCTGGATCTGATCGAAAAGCATCTGCGTTAGTCCTGCTCATGCAAGCCTGCACGCCCTCGCCCTGCAGATCGTTGCGGACAGCACATCCATCTCGCCCCTCTCGCAAACTAGGCGGTCCCCGCACAGGGACCGCCTTTCTTGTGTTTTTACCCAATTTTCAGACTATTTTTTATTATTTTCGTAAATTTTCTGAAAATTTAGCTTGACAAACCTTTCCCACTAGTGTACGATAGCTACAAGAATCAAAACAAAAACACATCACACGTAGGGAGGAAACACGATGTATTACGGCTTTCACTATTACGATTACTTTACGAAGTACAACTGCATAGGGTAACGAAAGACTTGTAATGACATTGGTTCAACTGAATACTTCGGATCATTATATAGTCCGCTTGTGGTTTAGCTTACCCATAGTACCGCAAGTGGGCTTTTTGTTTCCGACTTGCCTTGTGATCCATGAGGAGGACATCATGAATACGTTCAAGCACAACGCAAAAAAATCACTTTCCTTATTATTGATTTGTCTGCTTACAGCGGCGCTGCTCCTGACAGGCTGCGGCAATTCCGGCGATAACGCTGGCAACGCAAACGGCGGTGCAGACAGCGAACAATTAAAAATCGGCATCATGCAGTTCGGCGAATTCACCGCGCTGCAGAACGCAACGAAGGGCTTCATCGACGGGCTTGCCGACGCAGGCTATGTAGACGGAGAAAACATCGTCATCCATCAGCTCTCCGCAGCTGCTGAGGCTTCCAACTGTCCGAGCATTGCTGATACGCTGATCAACGAAAAATCCGATCTGATTCTGGCTGTTGCCACCCCTTGCGCATCCGCAGTCAAAGAGAAAACTGCCGATATTCCGGTTCTTTTCACAGCAGTCACAGATCCGGCAGGCTCCGGTCTGGTCGCTTCCAACGACGCACCGGGCGCAAATCTGACCGGCACATCCGATATGAATCCGGTCGCACAGCAGATCGCACTTGGCAAGCAGCTGATTCCGGACGCGAAGAAGGTTGCTATCATGTACTGCTCGAGTGAATCCAACTCCAAAATCCAGTCTGACCTCGCAGAGGCAGCGATCAAAGAGCAGGGCATGGAATCCGTTGTCAAGACGATTTCCGCCATCGATGAAGCAAAATCCGCAATCGAATCCCTCAAGGGACAGGTTGATTTCATCTATATTCCGACTGACAACACGCTGGCTGACGGTATGACGACCGTTTCCGCAGCTGCAAATGAATGCGGCATCCCGACCATCGTCGGCGAGTCCGGCATGGTGGGCAACGGTGCGTTCGCGACCTACGGCATCAACTACTACGAACTCGGCAAAACAACGGCTGCGATGGCTGTCAAGGTCCTCAAGGGTGAGGCAGAGCCTGCAAGCATGCCGATCGAATACCAGACAGACGAAGGTGTTCTGGAGGTTGCCATCAATACAGAAACTGCTGACAAGTTAGGCATCACCATTCCGGATGATGTCAAGAGCACAGCAACGCTGCTTCCGTAACGCAGAACGGGTCAACTGCGTACGGAACCAGACAGAACAAGATACAATCACGCAGCTGATGCTTTCACCCGGCACTGCATGGGGCTAGCGCGTCAGCTGCAGCTTTCGGAGGTTTAGAAATGATTACAACAGCAACGATTCTCAGCGGCATCGCCCAAGGTCTCATATGGGCGATCCTGACGCTGGGTGTATACCTGACATTCAGGATTCTCGACATCGCGGATCTGACCGTTGAGGGGACTTTCCCGCTCGGCGCAGCCGTTACCGTCGTCCTGATCAATACCGGCATGAGTCCTGCACTCGCGATGCTCTGTGCGGTTCTGGCGGGTGCGGCAGCCGGGTTTGTGACCGGCTTCCTGCACACGATCTTCAAGATTCCGGCGATCTTATCCGGCATCCTGACCATGATCGCGCTTTATTCCGTCAACATCCGCATTATGAGCGACAAAGCGACCGTCGCGCTCGAGCAGCCATCCATCAAGACTTGGATGCTCTCGCTGCTGCCGGAGGGCACTGTAAGCAATACGGTTTCGATCATCCTCGGCACCGTCTTTTGCCTGCTGATCGTTGCACTGCTATATTATTTCTTCGGTACTGAAATCGGCTGTGCGGTCCGCGCGACCGGCAGCAACCAACACATGGCTCGTTCCCTCGGCGTCAAGACCGACCGCATCATCATCCTCGGCCTGATGATCTCCAACGCACTGGTCGCCCTTTCCGGCAGCCTGATTGCACAGCTGGACTACGGTTCAGCTCTGGTGACTATGGGACAGGGTACGATCGTGATCGGTCTGGCGTCCGTCATCATCGGCGAAGTCATCTTCATCCGCAAGGATATGAACTTTGCGCTGAAGCTTTTGGCAATCATTGCAGGTGCGGTCATCTACCGTACCGTCATCGCCTGTGCGCTGACCTTCAGCTTCCTCAAGGCGACCGACCTCAAGATCATTACCGCTGTCATCGTCGCCTTTGCCCTCGCGCTGCCGGTACTCCAGCAAAAATCCGCAGAGCGCAAGCTGCGCCGCGAAAATGCGAAGAAATACGATGCGCTGATCACGCAGGCGTTAGGAGGCGAGACTCATGCTTAGAATGATACAGATCGACAAATCGTTCAATATCGGAACGATCAACGAAAAACAGATTTTTCAGGGTCTGAACCTGACGATCAACGATGGTGACTTTCTCACCGTCATCGGCGGCAACGGCGCCGGTAAATCCACTATGCTAAACCTCATTGCCGGTGTACATAAGGCGGACGGCGGGCGCATCATCTTAGACGGTGAGGACCTGACGTACAAAAATGAGACCCAAAGAGCCCGGTACATCGGCAGAGTTTTTCAAGACCCGATGATGGGTACTGCGCCGACCATGATGATTGAAGAAAATCTGGCCATGGCGTACAGACGTACCAAGCGCAGGACGCTTGCATGGGGCATTTCGCAGAAAGAGCGCGAGCTATACAGGGATTCCCTGTCCCAGCTCGGTCTCGGTCTCGAGGATCGCATGAAAACCAAAGTCGGTCTGCTCTCCGGCGGACAGCGTCAGGCAGTTACCCTGCTCATGGCGACATTACAGAAGCCAAAGCTTCTGCTGCTGGACGAACATACCGCGGCGCTCGACCCGGCAACCTCCACGAAGGTGCTGCAGCTCAGCGACCAGATCATCCGCGACCACCAGCTCACAGCGCTCATGGTCACCCACAATATGCAGGACGCCATC
>ENA-ORTY01000269-ORTY01000269.1-human-gut-metagenome-genome-assembly--contig:-NODE-269-length-71852-cov-47.850983_pt1 | contig 71852 bp, 42 predicted proteins | sample MGYA00241917_ERZ509198 | MGnify/ENA primary metagenome ERZ509198 (study PRJEB26280, sample SAMEA2338857) | human gut metagenome | biome: human gut; feature: human-associated habitat; material: faeces...
ACTCATAAATCTACCCTTAATCGTGTATTGGATGATAGTTGCGGATTTTAGGCTTCCTAAACAACTTCGGCAACTACTACTATTTTCTGAAGGACTACCCGCAGGCGCTCAAGATGTTCCTGCGCATGAAGCGCACCATAGAGCGCCACGGCATGCAGAACAACTTCGACATGTACCAGTGCAAGGTGAACCTCGCTGACGTCTATCTGAACATGGACAGCATAAGTCGCGCCGAGCAGTGCCTCGACGAGGTTGAACCTTACTTCCACAAGAGGCACGACCTCACTGCGCTCCACTACTGCAAGACAATACGCATCGGCATAGCCACCCGAACGGGCAACACCGCCGCGGCTCAGCGCATAATAGACTCCAACGACGAGACGGAAAGCCACCCCGTGCAATACTCGCTCGCCAACCTGCGCAACATCTATCTGCAACGCTACTACGAAAAGGTGGGCGACTACCGACGGGCTTACACGCTGATGAACGAAATCAGCGAATACAACGACTCGCTCGAACATAACCACTCGAATATGCGTTCTGCCGAAATCATGGCGCGATTCACAAGCGACACGCTAAAGCTGCACCACGACCTCACAATAGAGCACAAGAACGCCACAATCGAGAAGACACAGAAGCAGCTGCTGCTCAGCATTGCCATCGTACTGCTGCTCATGCTGCTCCTCGCGCTATGGATAATGCAGAGCAAACGCAAGCAGATGAAGGCGCAGATGGACATCATGAACCTGCGTCTGAACATCGTGCGCAACCGCATCTCGCCGCACTTCGTGTTCAACGTGCTAAACAACAAGATTGTTAACGCCGGACGCGTGGACGACACAGAGCTGCTCGACCTCACACGTCTCATCAGAACCAACCTCGACATGTCGCGACAACCCGCCGTGAAGCTCGCCGAGGAGCTCGACTTCGTGGAGAAGTACATACGCGTTGAGCGCTTCATGCTGGGCGACGACTTCGCTTGGCACATCAATGTGGCGGCAGACGTAGACCGTGAGAAGGTGCTCGTGCCGTCGATGTTCCTGCAGATTCTCACCGAGAACGCCATCATACACGGTCTGAAGGGATGGGACGGACACAAGGAACTCACCATCGAAGTGCACCGCGAACAGCACACTACCATCATCAACGTGAGCGACAACGGACCCGGCTTCTCCACCTTCAACGGCACGTTCAAGAAGAAGACCGGACTGGGCATCATAGCGCAGACCGTAGCCATAAACAACGAGCATAACAAGAACAAGATACGCTTCGAGATAACGAACATAGAGCACGACGGAAACGTCTGCGGATGCCGTGCAACGGTGCGCGTGCCCGACGGAGTGAAGTTCCTGTAACAGTAAGCTGAATAGAAACGCAACTAAAAAAAGAAAGACTTATGATGAGATTTGTAATTGTCGACGACGACAAAGCGGCTGCCAACGCCCTCGCAAAGAAGCTCGCAGCGTATGACGAGACCGAGTTGTGCGGCATAGCCATGAACGGACTCGACGGACTGCGCATGATAAACGAGACACGACCCGACGTGCTGTTCCTCGACATCGAGCTACCCGACATCTCGGGCATAGAGTTTCTGGAGCACGTCAACTGCCTGCCGCAATACAAATGCCGCACGGTGATGTACACCGCGCACGACCGCTTCATGCTCTCGGCGTTCCGCAACAAGGCGTTCGACTACCTGATGAAGCCTATCGACGACACCGAGCTGCGCAACATCGTGCGACGCGTCTGCATAGAGATGGCTGGTGCGCCCAACTCCGTCTATAACTACGCCGAGACGAGAGGCGAAGCCGAACTGGAGGAAGCCGCTGACGAAGCCTTCGACGACGAAACTACCATCGGCGACCCTGCCAACGGCATCGCCTGCCGCAACGACGGCAAGTTCATCGTCTACACCAACTCCGTCGACTTCCGTCTTGTGGACATCCGCGAGATTGGTGTGCTTGCCTACAACCACGATCTGCGCGTGTGGGAGCTGACACTCGCCCACCAGAAGACGCCGATACGCCTGAAGCGCAACGTGAACAGCGACATGCTGCTCGCGCTGAACAGCCAGCTGGTGCGCGTGAGCCAGAAACATATCATCAACATCGGCTATCTCATGGAGGTGACGAACAACACCTGCCGCTTCTATCCGCCGTTCGACAAGGTGGAGGACGTGAAGGTAGGACGCCTGTTCCGCAAGAAACTCATCGACCAGTTCTGCAATCTTTAAATAATATACTTTATATATATAAACAACAAAAGGCAGAAATACGCAATGTATTTCTGCCTTTGTTTTTCTTGTTGTCTGACGGGTGATTACTCAGCTGAAGGAGCAACAACGCGACGCTCAGCGATACGTGCCTTCTTACCAGTAAGGTTGCGGAGGTAGTAGAGCTTAGCGCGACGTACCTTACCGTGCTTGTTCACCTCGATGCTGTCGATGTTCGGCGACTCGATAGGGAAGATACGCTCTACACCTACTGTACCAGACATCTTACGAACGGTGAAACGCTTCTTGTCTCCGTGACCAGAGATCTTGATAACTACACCACGGTAGAGCTGAATACGCTCCTTTGAACCCTCGATAATTTTGTAAGCGACTGTGATTGTGTCACCTGAACGGAACTCAGGGAACTTCTTGCCGGTTGCAAATGCTTCTTCAGCAACTTTAATTAAATCCATTTTCTTTTGATAATTAAATTTGTTTATCGTTCTCGCGCAACATAATCGGGCTACTCATCTTCCCGTCATCGGTTACGCCGAAAAGCGAGTGCAAAGTTACGACTTTTTATCCGTTCAGCAAAATTTTATCAGAAATAATGAGTATCTTTGCACTACGTTTATATAAAGTTTAACATAACACCATCAAAATCAAAACTTGCATATAATGAACAGATTACACACAATAAGCATCTCGGCAGCAGCCGCTCTGGCGCTTGCCTTTGCTTCGTGCTCTACAGCTCAGTATCGTGTAGCGTCGGTGGAGCGCAGCCGCATACTCATCGACTCGCGTTACGACAACAGCACCGACCCTGAAGTGGTAAGAACCAACGCCGCCTTGCTCGAACGCAAGAAGCTGGTGGACGCAGAGATGAACCCCGTGCAGGGCCATGCTGCAGAAAATCTCTGGGTGAAGCGCCCCGAGAGTCCGCTCTCAAACCTTCTCGCCGACATACTCGTGTGGGGCGGCGCAAAATTCAACGAGCAGCCCGACTTCGCCGTGTACAACATGGGCGGCATACGCGCTGCGCTGAGCAAGGGCACCGTAACGCGAGGCAACATTCTCGACGTGGCGCCGTTCGACAACAAGATTTGCTTCCTCACGCTCAGCGGTGCCGACGTGCTTGAGCTGTTCGGGCAGATAGCTATGCGCCACGGCGAGGGACTGAGCCACTCGCTGCGCCTCACGGCAACGGCTGACGGCAAGCTCGTCTCTGCCACTATCAACGGAAAGCCGGTAGACCCCAACGCTAAGTATCGCGTGGCTACGCTCGACTATCTTGCGCAGGGCAACGACCACATGGAGGCGTTCCGCAAGAAGACCGACGTGGTGTCGCCTACGGGCGAGGAGAACAACGTGCGCCACATCATTGAGCAGTATTTCAAGGCTGCCGATGCTAAGGGCGAGGCTGTGAGCTGCGCCGTGGAGGGACGCATGAAAATCGTTGAAAAGTAAAAGAGTAAAAAGGTAAAAAAGTAAAAAGAGTAAAATGAAACGCTACATATATATTATAGCCATTGCGCTTGCCACATCGCTCAGCGCGGCAGCACAGAAAACCATAGAGATTCTGCACACCAACGACACGCACAGCTGCATCATGCCGCTCAACCCCAACCTCGCCGACACGCTCGTGGCTGGCAGAGGCGGATTCATACGCCGCATGGAGATGATACGCCAGGAGCGTCAGGCTAACCCCGACGTGCTCGTATTCGACTCGGGCGACTTCTCGCAAGGCTCGCCCTACTACACTCTGTTCAAGGGTGAGGTGGAGACCGAACTGATGTCGGCAATGAAGTACGACGCCGTGACGATAGGCAACCACGAGTTCGACTTCGGCTTGGAGAACATGGCTAAGATATTCCGCGCAGCAACCTTCCCCATCGTCTGCGCCAACTACGACTTCACGGGCACAGCCGTAGAAGGACTCACCAAACCGTACATCATACTGAAGCGCAACGGCGTGCGCATCGGCGTGTTCGGCGTGTCGCCGAAGCTCGACGGACTCGTTGACGCCACAAAGTGCGTAGGCGTGAAGTATCTCGACCCCGTAGCCACAGCCGACAAGGTGGCTCACGAGCTGCGCCACAACAAGAAGTGCGACGTCGTGATATGCCTCTCCCACCTCGGATGGAACATGGAGAACGACGTTGACGACGAGGAGATGCTCGCCAAGAACCACGACATAGACATCGTACTCGGCGGACACTCGCACACCTACTTCACCGAACTGAAGTATGCGCCAAACGCCGACGGCAAGCTGATACCCGACGACCAGAACGGCAAGCACGCCGTGTTCGTAGGCAAAATAAAACTCACGCTGGAGAGAAAATAAATGTTAAATGTAATACCTATTTGTAGGTATGTCAAAGAAAAATACTACCTTTGCAACTACTACAAAAGTAGGTATCAACTGAAACAATAAACATTTAACAATAACAATTTAAATATTAAAGATTATGGCTTACGTAATTGGTGACGACTGCATCGCATGCGGTACATGTATTGGCGAGTGCCCGGTAGAGGCTATCTCAGAAGGCGAAAAGTATTCAATCAACCCTGACCTCTGCACAGAGTGTGGCACATGCGCAAGCGTTTGCCCGCAGGAGGCTATCAGCCTTGGCGAGTAAGGTAAGGATTTGATTTTCGATAAATCAAGAATAATGGTCGGTTGGCTCAACGCTAACCGACCATTTTTTTCGTTCTGCATCGTTACCGTGGCGTGGTAACGATATTACCGAAGCGCTGTAACGACGTTACCGTGGTGCGGTAATGATGTTTCCGCTACGCGGTAATCAAAAACTTGAAGTGATAATAAAGCGTTACATTATCAGCTTTATTACGTTGCACACTTGTTTATGTGCCAACTAATGAGTAACTTTGCGTTACGATTCATCAATGACAAAATAAATCTAAAACAACTAATTATAAACAACTAAAAAACCAAAGCATTATGATTAAACATCTACGCTTTTTCATGCTCAACCTGCTCGTGCTCGTAAGCGCGGCGGTTATGGCGCAAACAACCATTGACTTCTCAAATGGCCTTCCAAGCGACTGGACGAAACTTGCTGGCACAGTTGCAAAACAAACTTACGAAGGAAAGACTGCCATACAGTTACAGAAAGGCGCTTCTATTTCAAGTCCGGCAATGGCAGAAGCGGCAACAGAACTTGTAGTAACAACAACAAGAAGTAGCAAAGGCACAACAATGACCGTTGCTTACAAAATTGGCGAAGCTGATGCAGTTGTCTTCAAGACATTCAACGCTACAGAAGTAGCAAAGGCTTCATGGGCAGAATACACAGTTGAAGTGCCAAAAGAAGCCCAGGTTGCTGGTTGCAAATACATCTTCACAACAAACACAGCTTCTTACTACATCTCTCAAATAGAGTTCGTAGCAACCGGCGCTTCTAAAAAGACTGAGACAACAACAACATTCGGCAAGGACACAGACGAAGCAACATTCACATTCTCTGGTGACGAAGCACCTGTAGGCAAGACTGCAAGTGTTACTCCTGCAGAAGCTCTCAACTCAAGCAATGGTAAGCTCACATATAAGAGCGATCATACAGACATCGTAGTTGTTGACGAGACAACTGGCGCACTCACATGGGGCACGAACTACGGCACAGCAAAGATTACAGCCACATACACAGCTGCCGAAGGCGCTCTCTTCAAGGATAGCGAGGCTTTCTACTATGTAAAGCATAAGCGTGCTGCCGACCCTACAAAGGTGGTTTTCGACACCAACGAGGGCGCTTTCGACTGCTTCGGCAATGAGAACAAATACAAGGAGGGCGAGTTCGACTTCGTTGACCTCAACGGCGACAACTACACCTTCACCGTACACAACGCTATGCTCAACAACTACGGCGGCGGATTGCAGCTGAAGAAGAACTCTACTTCGGACGCTACACAGCAGGGCTACGCCATTTCGCCTGCGTTCGGCAAGTTCCCTAACGGCTACCGCGTAACAGTGAAGTACAAGGACCAGAATGCGCCCGAACTCGGATGCACAAACCATGCAGAAGATGTAGCCGTATTTGACAACGCCAACGGCACAATGTACATGGACGTACCGTTCGCCGACGGCGTGTTCAAGCTCTCAGGCGCAAGTCAGGTGGCTTACGTGCAGAGCATAGAGCTTACTCCGCTCGCAAAGAAGGAGACTACAACAATGACGTTCCCGAAGGAGGAGTACAACCTCAGCGACATCAACGCCATCCGCAACTTCAGTTCGCCGAAGGCTACCGTGAAGGGCGAGAACGGCGAAGCTATCGAGGGTCTCAAAATCGTCTACACTTCAGACAACGAGGCCCTCGCTTATGTTGACGAGAACGGCGTGGTATGGCTCGACGACAAATTGGCTGGTACAGCCACCATCACAGCCTACTTCTACGGCAACGAGAAGTATGAGGCTTGCCAGGCTTCTTACAAGATTAACGTAATAAAGAAGAAAGACCCGCAACCCGTAACGATGACTTTCCCGCAGGACGTCTACACCTGCTATACAAACGAGGCTCCGCTCTTCGACGGCTTCAAGCCGACAATTAAGAACGCGGCTGGCGAGGTGCTCAACCTCCCCGTTAAATACTCAAGCAGCAACACCGACTTCTGCATGGTAACCGGTAGCGGCACGGTGCTGCTCTCGCAGAACCCGGGCGAAGTGACCATCACAGCCAAGTTCGCCGGCAACGACGACTATCTGCCAGCCGAGGCTTCGTACCTTATCAAAGTGATAGAGAAGGAGAAGGCAGAGGCTGGCATCGCTTTCGAGGAGACAATGCTGATGATAGACCTCGCCAAGAAGACAATGACCGCTGAGCAGCTCGGCTTCAAGAACCCGAACAACCTCACCGTTACATACTCTTCTAACAAAACCGACGTTGCAGAGGTAGACGCTGAGGGCAATGTGACGCTGAAGAAGGCAGGCCGCGTGAACATCGACGTTACGTTCGCAGGCAACGACGAGTACAAGGCTGCTACAGCATCGTGCACACTCATCGTGAACGACTACCGCAACACACCTAAGCTCGCGTTCGACCAGGAGGAGTACACAGCCAACATGCGTGAGGGCAACACCTTCAGCGGCGCTACACTCTACAACGAGTCGGAGGTGGCTCCGCTCACATACACCAGCTCTAACGAGGAGGTGGCTGAGGTGGCTGCCAACGGCGTTGTGATCCTGCGCAGCACGGGCGAGACAACAATCACCGTATGGTTCGCTGGCGACAACGACTTCAAGGCTACTTCGGCTTCATACAAGCTCACAGTTATCGACGAGGTGGTTGATGGCATACAGAGCATCACCATCGACAACATGCCTGAGGACGCAAAGGTCTACAACCTCAACGGACAGCGCATGAACGCAAAGGCTCTGAAGAGCGGCGTTTATGTTGTGAACGGCAAGAAGGTAGTGCTGAAGTAAACCGAAGCAATACATTAAAGGCTAACTGTAGGAGGCTACGGCATTCTTGCCGTAGCCTTTGCCATATATAGTGCAGATAACGTTCAACTGTTTATCGCTGAAATGCGCACACACTATTGACATATATCAAAAAATCGAGTATTTTGATAGCAAAAGCACAAGAAACACACGCAAAAATTTGGCAATATGCCCCAAAATCAATACCTTTGCAATGTTTTTCATGGTATTAGATTTAAGGTTAACAAAGGTTGGGACTCGGCGGAGCCCCTTTTTTTGTGCCCATACGTTACGTAAGCAACTTTTTTAGTATACATTTTGCAATAATTCTTGCAGGATAAATATCATTTTACTATATTTGCAGCCGGATATAAGCCATTTTAGTAACTAAACAAGGATATTTGCTTATGAAGAAAATCTACACCATGCTGCTCACAGCAGCAATGTTCGCCACTGGAGCAATGGCACAGAGCGAAACACAACTCATAACAAAGCCTGCAGAGGGCAAGACAATCAACCTCTACCGCACGACAACCGGCTTCGAGTCGGTCTACTACTACGGCATTCCGCATAAGAGCACGGGCGACTGGCAGCGTCTGGTCTTCGGCAACGACGACGCCGTGTATCTCGAAAACCCCATAAACTCACTCTACACGAAGACATGGATAAAGGGCTACCGCGCAGAGGGCGACACCATCGCCTTCCAGCTGCCACAGCCGATATACGCCGAGGAGGACGTCTTCTCGGGCGACATGGTGTACGGCTACCTCTACCGCCTGCACCCCGAAACCGTCGACGAGAAGAACACCTTCCGACCCAACGAGGGCGAAGCTAACCAGCTGCTGAAGTACGTATGGCGCAACGACTCGCTCATCATGGTGATGCCCAAGGACGAGATGATAGGCATGTGCCGCGCCAACGGCAACTGGACAAGCTACGCCGAGGCAACATACAAGGCGGTGAAACTCGACAACAACACGGCGGCACCGTCGGACGCAGCAACCGTGCAGGACGGACTGATGCTCTACATGGACGTAGAAGGACAGTCGCAGCTCTACCCCGTGAAGTACGCCTTCGACGGCGACGACGTATACCTCGGCGACCTCTCGGCGAACATCAAGGGACTCTGGATAAAGGGCAAGAAGGACGGCACGACAGTCACCTTCCCGCCGACATCGTACATCGGCATCGACACCACAACGGCTTGCTACATGTACGCCTCGTCGGCTGTGATGGGCAAAGGAGTGGACGAGATGGGCACCGAGTTCGACAAGGCGTGCCTCAGCACCGACCCGCTCGTCTTCACATACGACGCCGAGAACAACGCGCTCAGCACGAAGGGCATCATGATGATTCACAAGAGCGTGGACGACGACCGCAGCACTAACATCTTCGACACCTACCGCTATGCGCTCATCAACGCATGGGACAAGCGCCCGGCTGCACCGCTGCCGCCGAAGCTCACCGCCTTCCAGCCGTACGACCCTAACCCGTGGGGAGGCCCCGGCGGCTTGCAGTTCACGCTGAGCTACTACTCGTCTGACTTCAACTATCTCGACCCGTCGCATCTCTATTATAATCTCTACATCGACGACGAGCTGGTTACGTTCTCGCCCGACGACTACAAGAATCTGGAGACGGAGATGACTGACGTGCCCTACTCGTTCAGCGACCAGTACGAGTTCTACAAGTACGACGAGAACAACCGCACCATCTACTTCTACAAGGACGTGAAGAAGAAGATTGGCATGGAGGCTGTCTACGTTGACGGCGACCTGCGCTTCGGTTCGGGCATCACCGAGTACTATCCGAACGGCGACCCGACTGGCGTGGATATGACCGAGGCTACGGTGAAGCAGATAAAGAGCATCGACTTCTATGACCTCTCCGGACGCAAGCTGAGCGCACCTGCAAAGGGCATCTGCATACGCACCATCACATACACCGACGGCTCGAAGGCGTCGAGAAAGATTGTGAAGTAAAAGTTCTTCACAGCAAACAATAGTAGCGGAGGTCTCCGGCCTCCGCTACGGCTTTTTACGCCGTAGCCTCCTACGATTTGCACTAACTTTTCACAACTTCGTCGGCATCATCGAGTTAAAATCTGTCCCTTATGGCAATTTTCTTGCCGATTCTTTCTTTATTTTGGACTTTTCTTATTACATTTACTGTCGGATTATAAGCACTCTGACTGTCGTTATAGGAGACGTGCTCTTCTAAGACCACAAGAGAAAATGTATTTATCCTTATAAATGGCGTTCCATCAACGGCATATGACTTACGTGGATATAAGGGTGAGGACATAAAGAACGTAGAGTTTTATTCTATTGCTCCTCCTCAATACATGAGTCTGACTGCAGGGCCTGTAGTCAACATTGTTGTGAAGAAGAGGCACGATAGATCTTATACCGGTTATTTCAACACTTCTAATGCTGTAAACACAGGATTTGGAACAAACCAGATTGACTTGACATATGCGGATTCTCTGAACCAAGTAAAACTGGGTTATCTAGTTGATTACAGAAACATAGGCAATATTGATAATCTTGCTGAATACACTTATAGTCCGCAACTACATTCTCAATATATGGGTACAAGTCGCTATAAAGGTCAATATCATAACATCAGTGCATCGTACCAAAGATATCAGGGTAATCATCTGTTTAATGCTAAGGTATATATACTATCATTGAACCCTTACAAGATGAAGAAAAAAGGGCGGGCCTTATTTCGACAGATGACACCAAATATAATGGTGAAGGTACAAGCCTTTTGAAGAGTCGTTCCAATACGGTGGCTGTAGATTTATACTATCGCTATTTATTAAAGAAAGGCCGTCTGTTTGCCATAAATGTGGTCAATACATTTGGAAATAGTTATTCGGATTCGAAGCAATCTATGCTCTCGGAGAATACAGGAAACAATGACTATGACTACAATTTACACTCAAGAGTGGATAATGATTCGTATTCATTTATTACAAACGCTGTCTATGCCTCTCCGCTTTGGGGTGGCTCATTGAGTGTTGGTTCAAGATATGAATATAAGCAACTTAATCAGACTTCATTCAATAACAAATACAAACCATATTCTCACAATGAGTTCCTTAATACGGGTGGAACCTGGACATGGAATACAATATCGTTTGTTCCGGCTGTTGGATTGAATATATTCAAGCAGACATCCTCGGGTATATCGCAAACCTCTGTTCTTCCTTACATAAGACTTTATTCAGATTGGTGGGGAAAGGGTAAAATGAAAGGAACAACTGTGCAGTTGACGTTGACAATGCGTAATATATCTCCTTCGTTAAATGAAATCACTGAGAGTGAGACCTATTTAGACCCCTGGCTGATATCTGCTGGCAATCCAAAATTGAAAGATTATTGGATTACATCGGGGAAACTGTCGTTTGCATATTTCTCACCAAATAATAAAAATCAGATAGTCTTCATGGTACAGCCATCATATGCTAACAATAAGATAGCTACCACAATACTAAAAGAAGGCGATAATGTTTATTTCAGACCTCAAAATATAGGAGGTGATTTCGAATGGAGATTTGACCTTTATGGGAGTTGGTATCCATTTAAATGGTTAGAATTATCACCCTATGTTGAATACTATATCTCACGACTTGAAACTCCATCGCAAAATATCAACTTTGATTATTGGCGTATAGGTGGCAATATTACAGCATCATTTGAAAACTTGTCTTTGATCTTCAGTGTTAATTCACCAACAAAAGTATACGACGGCGACCTTTTGTCACGTGGCAGCCTTCAATATGCTGGAACGATACAATATAAAATAGGTAATTGGTCAGTAGGTGCAAAATACAATTATTCAGGACACAACAACTATACTGTTTCGAATTTACCTATTCTTAGGTATAATGAGAACAAGGATTGGAAACCACTTCAGCATATGGCACGCTTGACTGCCACATATACATTCTCCGTAGGAAAATCAAGAAGGCACGATGGCAAGATTCTTACAGAATCAAGTAAAGACAATACCGGTTTAGGTAAGTTTAATACACCACAGATAAGTAAATAAAATGAAACGCTTCCCCTTTATAAAGCAAAAAGATTCAATGCAATGTGGAGTGGCTTGCCTTGCATCTATATGCGAATATTATGGAAAGAAGTATTCAACCCAATTCATTTCAAAACTTTGTTCGTGTAGTTGGATGAAGTCAATGTTATAGATATTCCTGCCGTGCTTCATTTATACGGTTTCGTCTATAGTCTATTATGTGGTATCGTGTATGTAGAAATAAACTCAACGCAAAATGCGTAAAGAAAGGCTGGTGGCTAATCAAGTAGTGGTATAACCGTGGATGGCAATGCCTATTGTTTCACCTTTTACATCAAATAGACGTTGGTTAAAAGTTGGCGTAAACTGATCTGGGACCGAGTTAGGACTAAGCTTACGCTGGCAGATACCACTCTGCGCCTGGAAGATAGGCTGGCAGATATCGCTTTCGGGAAGCGTATCTGCCAGCCTTTATTGTACTTATACTGTGCAGTTTATGGCGATTCTGGGAGATATGGGGGATTTTTTCGCTAACAAAAAGTTCGGAGAGATTAGTTTATGATTCGGATTTTTTCTATCTTTGTGCACGTCAAGACCACATACTGATTTCATAGGCTTGCATATTTGGGGTTAAAATTCTTCCCAAAAATAAATATAATTTGTGACTTAGAGCACGTTGATGCAAGATTTCAGATGTGTCGGTCTTGACATTTTAACTCAAGCAGCGAGCACTCGGAGATATTCATTTCTGTTTTTTATCCCAACTGGCTTATAATTCGGAAATTTTATCTAAATTTGTATTTTGAAACAAAAAGAATAAAACCGAAGATATGAAGATTCTAACTGGAGCTCAGATTCGTGAGCTCGACAAATATACAATCGAGCACGAACCAATATCATCTGTAGACCTTATGGAGCGGTCGGCGAAAGCCATCACCAACGCCATTTGCGAGCGATGGGCGCAGTCGACGCCTATCGTAGTGTTCGCAGGTCCGGGCAACAACGGCGGCGACGCTCTCGCCATGTCGCGACTGCTCGCCGAGAAAGGCTATGTCGTAGACATTTTCCTGTTCAACATCCATAACCATCTCTCTGAGGAGTGCGCCAAGAACCGCGACCGACTCGTGAGCGAAGGACTGGCGCACAAGCTGACCGAGATTACGTCGAACTTCGAGCCACCGCAGCTCACGGAGAAGACGCTCGTAGTGGACGGACTCTTCGGTTCGGGACTGAAGGAGCCGCTCTCTGGCGGATTCGCTTCGCTCGTGAGCTACATCAACCAGTCGCCGGCGCAGGTAGTGAGCATCGACATCCCGTCGGGACTCATGACCGAGAGCAACCGACCGCAGGACAACCCTGCCGTAGTTAGAGCCAACGTGACGCTGACGCTGCACACGAAGAAGCTCGCAATGTTCTTCGCCGACTGCCAGCAGTATCTGGGCGAGGTGTGCACGCTCGACATCCGCCTCTCGAAATACTTCATCGACACCATTCCGGCTACATACGACACCGTCGACCCGTCGTACATCAAGAGTCAGATGCTGAAGCGCGACGACTTCGCCCACAAGGGCTCGATGGGCAACGCGCTGCTCATAGCCGGAAGTCGCGGCATGGCGGGCGCTGCAATACTCGCATCGAAGGCGTGCATGCGTAGCGGCGCAGGAAAGGTGACGGCGCTCACGCCCCACTGCAACCTGGGCATCATGCAGATGACTGTGCCAGAGGCTGTGTGCCTCGTCGACCGCGAGAGCTACTACTCGGAGGCTATCGACACCGACGGATTTCAAGCCGTTGGCATCGGTCCGGGACTTGGCAAAGAAGAAAGCTCGGCGCTCGCACTGATGTCGCAGCTGCAGCAGACAAGCTGCCCTATAGTGCTCGACGCCGACGCGCTGAACATGCTCGGATCGCACGGCACATGGGTGCAGCAGCTGCCGAACAACGTGATTATGACGCCGCATCCGCGCGAGTTCGACCGCATCACGGGCAGACGCAACTGCTCCGACTACGAACGTCTCATACTGGCGCGCGACATGGCACGCGACCTCTGCGCATACATCATCCTGAAGGGCCACTACTCGGCGCTCTGTCTGCCCGACGGAGGCATCTTATTCAACACTACGGGCAACTCTGGAATGGCTACAGCCGGTAGCGGCGACGTGCTCACCGGCATCATCACCGCACTGCTCGCCCGCGGCTACTCGCGCAAGAACGCCTGTCTCGTGGGCATGTACCTGCACGGATTGGCTGGCGACATAGCTGCCGAACGAACTGGCAAGGAAAGTCTGATAGCAAGCGACATTATAGACAGTCTGCCAGAAGCATTCAAGAACTTAGAGAAATAATATATGAAACACATTCTTTCAACACTAATCCTCGCCGCTCTCACCGCTCTGCCGGTGTCTGCAGGCAGCAAGAAGGAGGCGGATGGACTCGTCTACTACCTCCCGAAGACGGCTGTGCGTATGCACGTTCTCGTTGAGAAAACCACTACCGAACCCGGACAGCTCAACGACTACTCGGACCTCTACTTCAAGACGTCGGCACCGCAAGTAACGACTACCGACTACCGCATCGTGGGCGTGAAGTTTGGTACGGCTGCCGTGCGCGACGAGAACCAGCGCTATGTCGTGAACATCGACAACAAGCACAGCGTGCTCAACATCGACTGCGACGTGAACGGCGTGCTGCGCGCAATAAACACCAAGGCACCTAAGGATAAGGAGGAGCCTGCGTTCACGCCGGCGCCTAAGGCTCAGCCGCTCAATCCGCGCGACTATATGAGTCAGGACATACTCGCTGCAGGCAACCTGCCGAAGATGGCACAGCTCGTGGCACAGGAGATATACGACGTGCGCGACTCGCGCAACATGCTCTCACGCGGCGAAGCCGACTTCATGCCGAAGGACGGCGAACAGTTGCGCTTGATGTACGACCAGCTCAACCGTCAGGAGCGCGCTCTGATGCAGCTCTTCCAGGGAACGACAACGGTTGACACTACGGAATATGTCATCAGTATCGTGCCCGAGAAAGAGATGAAGCACATCGTGGCGTTCCGCTTCTCGAAGAAGTTCGGACTCACCACCGCCGACGACCTCTCCGGCGAGCCTTACTACATGGATGTGACCGACGAGAACCAGACGGCAGACCCGCCTGCCGTACACGAAATGGCTAAGAAGCAGAAGGACGAGATGGAACTCGCCGTATGTCTGCCCGGAAAGATCAGCGTGACGCTATCTAACGCCAACAAGAAGATAGGACACTACGACATGTGGGCGGCACAGTTCGGACAGGTAGAGATGCTCAACGGCTCGCTCTTCGGCAAGAAACTCACGTCGAAGATTGTGCTCGACAGCGCAACCGGCGCCGTCACAGAGCTAACAACCGAACCTTTGGACTAAACAAAAAAATGAGGGGAGCGACGATTAAGCATTCTTAATCTCGCTCCCCTTTTTATCACTTAACGTATCACATAACATACGGTTGTGTTTTTTCATAAATCAGCCAATTTCTATCAAAACCGACTTATTTCGCAGTTTTCTTGTATTGAGTAGGCGTTACACCCATCACCTGCTTGAAGGCACGCGTGAAGTGCGACGTGTCGTAGTAGCCACAAGCCATCGCCACCTCGTTAATGGGCAGATCGTCATTTCTATCGAGCATCTCCTTCGCTTTCTTCATCTGCAGCGAACGGACGTAGGCGGCAGGCGTGTCGCCCGACACGGCGTTCAGCTTGCGGCGCAGCTGCTGCGTGCTCATGCAGAGTTTCTCGGCTACGGCGTCTATGGATATGGCGCTTACAGCCATCATCTCGTACACCACGGTGTCGAGGCGGTCGAGGAAGGCACGGTCGGGCGCCGGCAGAGCCTCGGCAGCGTCGGGCTTATGCTCAGCCGCAGCCTGAATATAGCTCTCGCGCAGCAGGCGATGCTTCTCAAGCAGATTGCCCACGCTCACCGCCAGTTCCTCTGCGTTGAACGGCTTGTAGATATAAGCGTCAACACCCATCTGCAAACCGCGCAGCTTATCCTCCTGCGTGGTCTTCGCCGTCACGATGATGACCGGCACATGGTCGAGCACAGCCGACTGCTTCACGGCCTGACAAAGCTCATAGCCGTCCATCTCGGGCATCATAAGGTCGGTGATGATGATGTCGGGCACAAGTTCTGTAGCCATGCGCAGACCTTCCTTGCCGTCGCGCGCCATAGCAAGACGGTAGCGGTCTTTCAGCTGCATCGAGATATACTCGCGCACGTCTCTGTTGTCCTCCACGATGAGCACAAGCTGGCGTTGGTCGGCGCTGTCCGCATTGTCGGCAGCGCTTACGACATTCTCTGCGCAGTACATGTCGTCCATCTCCTCAGGACTTATCACCTCGCTCATGAGCATCTCCTCGGGTATGGTGCCCTTAACATCAAGAGTCTTCACCACAACTCCCTCGGGAGCCTTCACCGGCACGCTCACCGTGAACACCGAGCCCTTACCTAACACGGTGTTAAGGCGCAGACTGCCGCCAAGTACGGAGACAATCTGCTTGACAAGCGCCAGACCGACGCCCGAACCGATGCTCTTCTTATTGGTAGACGACTGGTAGAACGGCTCGAAGATGCGTCGTCTGTCCTCCGGCGCGATGCCGCTGCCGTAGTCGGCTACAACAAGCGTGAGCATGCCGTCTTCAATCCTGAGCGTAACGAGCACGTTCTGTCCGCGTTTGGAGAACTTGATGGCGTTGGTGACGAGGTTGCACACCACCTTCTGCGCATAATCGGGCACAAAGTCGCACACATAGTTCTGCTGTTTGGGCGCATACAGTATGCGAATGCCGCGCGAGTGGGCAAGATTGAGGTAGCCTTCCACGATGTTAGATATGAAAAGCACTACGTCGCCGCGATGCCAGTCGGGCTGTCCGATAGCCGACTTCACCTTCTGTATGTCGAGCAACTGGTTGATGAGCGAAAGCAGTCGCGAGCCCTGTCGCGACACCATGCTTCCCACCTTACGGATGTCGCCCGCAGGCACCTTTCCCTCCTCAAGCATGTGCGAATAGCCGAGGATGACGGTGAGCGGCGTGCGGAACTCGTGGGTGATATTGGTGAAGAACGAGATGCGCATCTCGTCCATCTGATGCTGCAGCAGCTGCTTGCGCTTACGGGCACGCAAGGCGTAGAACATGAACGAAATAATGACCGTGGCGAGCACGATGACAAGCACGGTTGCGGCGAAGCTGAGCCGTCGAAGCGTGCGCTCTGCCTTGTACTCGTTGTTGACGGCATCCATCTCGGCGCGGTGCTGCTCGTTCTCGTAGCGCATGCGCATGTTCTGCATGTGTATGATGTTCTTCTCGCTCGCCACGCTGTCGCCGAGTTCGTTATACTCTTTATAGTAGCGCAGCGCACGTGCGTAGTCGCCCTTCCGGCTGTATATCTCGTAGTAGATACGTGCAATCTGCGACTGGTGTTCGAGCGAGTGCAGGTCGTGAGCCAGCTGGTCGGCTATCTCGAGATAGTGCATGGCAGCGTTGTAGTCGCCCGTCTTCAGATGAATCTCCGCCAGCGCAAGACACGGCTCCATAGTGTGCCAGCGGTCGCCCGAGGGCTTCATTATCTCGTACGCCTTGCGGTACTCGGCGATGGCTTCCGCGGTCTTGCCCTGCTTGTCGTAGAGACGTCCGAAGTGGGTGTAGCATAGAGATATGCCGAGGTCCGACTCGGCGAGGCGGTTCTGCTCCATCGAGTGGCGGTAGTACACCCAAGCCGAGTCGAGACGGTTGCTCTGCTCGAAGATTGAGCCGATATTGGCGTAGTTGATTGCCTGCCCGAGGTTGCTGCCCAGGCTCTTCTCACCTTCGAGTGCGGCGTGGAACACGGAGTCGGCTGTCTCCTTGTCGCCGAGTGTTAGGCAGATGTTGCCGATGCCGTTGAGCGACACCACGCGGTTCTTGCGCGCCGTGCGGTCGTCTTTGTAGCTGAACTCCTCAGAGATGTGCAGCGCGCGGTAGTGGTAGTTGATTGCCTCGTCGAGGATGCCCATGCGCCGGTAGTTGGTGCCGATGTTGTTGAGCGCCTGCGCCATGGCGATGGTGTCGTGCAACTGTTCGCCGAGCGCCATCTCGCGCTGGTGGCAGTCGATGGCTTTCATGAAGAAGTTGTCTTCGCGGTAGGTGCGTCCCAACTGGCGGCGCGCACGCATCTCGAGCATATAGTCGCCCGACTTCTCCGCTTCTTTCACAAGACTGTCGAGGCTCTGCTCGCCCTTCACGCAACCAACGATGCTGTCGGCGTGGTCGCGCTGTTCAGCGAGGCGTCGAGGCGACGGCTCTGTGCTGCAGGCGCTGAAGAAAAGTACGAGAATAGCACACGTTGCAAGGAAAAGGGTGCATCGTGCTGGCGAACCGAACGATTGTTTACGGGTCTTACTCAATAAATTATTTAAGCAGTTGGTCATTGGCTTAGTGTATATAGTGATGCAAATTTACTGCGTTTTTTCGTTTTATCAAAGCAATACGATAGGTTTTTCGCCCGAAAGTGTCATTTCGTTCGACCTTTTCACCTCTATGTAACACAAAAAGAAGTGTGTCAAGCCAATGCTGACTCAACACACTTCTTTTCCGAATATCGCAGTTTACGATTTACTTCTTGTTTCTGTTGGCACGCTGCTCGCGATACTTAGCTTTCTGTCGTGCCGAACCACTACCATGGGCACCAGTGATGTATTTCTTCTTCTTTGCCTTGGTCTTGACTTTGCCGTCATCATCTTTTCTGTTCGACGCTCCGCCACGGCCCCATGAAATGCCATTGGCAATGATTGCGTCAATATCGTCACCTTTGCTCATATTTGTATTTATTTGTTATTCAAATCTTTTATATGGTGGAAACCTCAACATATATCAACATCTCAACTTCTCACCACTTCAACCCATCAGATTAATGATGAAAGAGGCGCACACCTGTAAACGCCATTGTGATGCCATACTTGTCGCAGGTATCAATAACATTGTCGTCGCGAACCGAACCGCCTGCCTGAGCGATATACTCTACGCCGCTCTTGTGCGCACGCTCGATGTTGTCGCCGAACGGGAAGAACGCGTCTGAGCCGAGCGCTACGCCGCGGTTCTCTGCTATCCAAGCCTTCTTCTCCTCCATTGTGAGCACCTCGGGCTTCTCCTTGAAGAAGAACTGCCATGTACCGTCGCGCAGCACGTCGTCGTGGTCTTCAGAGATGTAGACGTCGATAGTGTTGTCGCGGTCGGCGCGGCGGATGCCGTCAACGAACGGGAGGTTCATCACCTTCGGGTGCTGGCGCAGCCACCAGATGTCTGCCTTGTTGCCTGCGAGGCGTGTGCAGTGGATGCGGCTCTGCTGACCGGCACCGATGCCGATAGCCTGACCGTCCTTCACGTAGCATACAGAGTTCGACTGTGTGTACTTCAGTGTGATGAGCGAGATAATGAGGTCGCGGATAGCTTCCTCGGTGAAGTTCTTCGACTTTGTAGGTATGTTCTCGAACAAAGCTGGGTCGTCGAGGCGCACCTCGTTGCGTCCCTGCTCGAACGTTACGCCGAACACCTGCTTGTGCTCGACGGGAGCCGGCACGTAGTTCGGGTCTATCTTTATTACGTTATATGTACCCTTGCGCTTTGCACGGAGAATCTCGAGCGCCTCGTCGGTGAAGTCGGGAGCGATCACGCCGTCGCTCACCTCGCGCTTGATGAGTGTAGCTGTAGCAGCGTCGCAGGTGTCGCTGAGTGCCACGAAGTCGCCGTAAGAGCTCATGCGGTCGGCACCGCGTGCACGGGCATACGCACATGCAATCGGCGAAAGTTCCATTTTCACGTCGTCAACGAAGTATATCTTCTTCAGCGTGTCGCTAAGAGGCAGACCTACAGCGGCTCCAGCTGGCGATACGTGCTTGAACGATGCTGCAGCGGGCAGACCTGTGGCAGCCTTCAGCTCCTTAACGAGCTGCCAAGAGTTGAGCGCGTCGAGGAAGTTGATGTAGCCAGGACGACCGTTGAGTACTTCGATGGGTAGTTCGCCTTCTTCCATATAAATGCGTGAAGGCTTCTGGTTCGGATTGCATCCGTACTTGAGTGCTAATTCTTTCATATAGTAATTATAAGAATGAGAAATCATTTCCAACTGCAAAATTACTACTTTTCGACTAAATTCTGCGCTTTTAACTGCATTATTTTCAATGCGAAGAGAAATCAAAGGTGATGTTGGCAAAGGATTACCGCAGCGTGGTACTTCTGTTTCCGCAATGCGGTAATGGTAGTTTTGCTACGCGGTAATCGTATTTCCAGTCTGCGGTAATCGCATTGAAAGCCCGTCTTTGACCACATTCAGCTTTGCCGCTTGCCAGTGCAAGAACTACACCAACCAAGAAGTATGTGTTCTTAGAAATATTGGTGCAGTTGAGACAACTGCACCCCCTTAGACACTCTACGGTTTAGAGCAAAAAAAAATCCCCGCAGCCTCTCCGAAGAGAAGACCACGAGGAAACACCCCTGTGGGCGTTGACGGATTCGAACCGCCGACCCTCTGCTTGTAAGGCAGATGCTCTAAACCAGCTGAGCTAAACGCCCGATATATTTATCGGTTGCTTTAAGTAGTATTGCTTAGTTCCTTAAAGCGAGTGCAAAGGTATGGCTTTTTTGTGAAACCGCCAAATGTTTCTGCAACTTTTTTCAAAAAAAGTTTGTTTTTACTGCATTTTAGGGTGTTTTTCGGTGAAAAACCGCTGAAAACCCATTGAGAAACTCCCACAGATGTCACTCTGCACAGATGCTGCTGCTTGGGAAAAACCTCCCACAGAATACACGGATATCACAGAACCTACTGCTGAGAATATTCTCCCACAGATTCCACTCAGCACAGATGCTAACTTCAGGGGGTGCACTTGTCTCAAGTGCACCAACCGAGCAATATTGATATACCTCTTACTTCGTGTTCGTTTATATGATATGTATTGTTGCTTGCTGCGGAGGCTTTCACCTCCGCTACGGATGGGTGCGCACCCTAACAGCATCTGAATTCCGTGGATTCTGTGGGAGGTATACGCACCCTAACAATCTGTGCAGAGTGAAATCTGTGGGAGAATATCACAGCAAGAAGGTTCTGTGGATTCTGTGGATTCTGTGGGAGGAAATCACAGTAAGAATGTTCTGTGCAGATCAGTGAAATCTGTGGGAGAATATCACAGCAAGAAGGTTCTGTGAATTCTGTGAAATCTGTGGGAAGAAAACAGCTTGCTTGGTTGGTGCAGCTGAGACAGCTGCACCCCCTGAGAGTTAGTCTTTCTCGATGAGCACGGTGGCGTAGGCAGAGATGCCTTCCATGCGACCGGTGAAGCCGAGCTTCTCCGTGGTCGTCGCCTTGATAGACACGTTGTCGATGTCGGTCTGCATCACGTCGGAGAGGCAGCGCTGCATTTCGGGTATGTGGGGGTTGAGCTTCGGGCGCTCTGCGCACACCGTGGCGTCTACGTTGCCGATGCGGTAGCCCTTAGTGGCGATGAGGTCGACGGTCTTGCGCAGCAGAATCTTGCTGTCTACGTTGAGCGTCTCGGCAGCCGTGTCGGGGAAGTGGTAGCCTATGTCGCGCATGTTGGCGGCGCCGAGCAGGGCGTCGCAGATGGCGTGGATGAGCACGTCGGCATCGCTGTGTCCGAGCAAGCCGAGTTCGTAGTCGAGGCGGATGCCACCGAGCCACAGCTCGCGACCCTCCACCAGTTTGTGGACATCATATCCTAATCCGGTTCTGATTTTCATATTATCTACGCTTGAAGAGATCCTTTATTCCGTCCATATCGAACGACAGCGAGAAGCGCAGCGTCTGATCGAGCGGGTTAGATTTTGCTGTGGCTATGACATAGCCGGCATCGAGCGAGAAGACGCTCATACGGAAGCCCGCACCGACGGTGAAGTACTTGCGGTTACCCTTGTTCTCTGACTCGTGATGGTAGCCGGCGCGCACCGTGAACTTGTCGTTGTACACATACTCGGCACCTACGCTCCAGCGCACCTCCTGCATCTCCTCCTTGAATCCGCCGGGCGCGTCGCCGAAACTCTTGAATACGCCGCTGATTGAAGAGATGTCGTAGTAGTCCTTGCGCTTGCGCTGCTCGAACTCCTCGTTTGTCTCGCCATCATTCTTCACAGGCATGGTGGGCACGAGCGGCTTGTTGGCGTCGGCGGCGATGGTGATGCGGTTGTACTCGTCGAGCGGTATCATCAGCGACGCACCGAGACGCAGGTTGGCGGGGATGAACTCCGACTCGTCGGTGCCACCGAAATTGATCTTCGAACCGATGTTCGACATGTTAAGACCCAAGCCGAGCTGACACTCGCGCTGTCCGATGTTAACATAGTTCTGATAGTAGGCAGCGAGGTCTACAGCGAACGCCGAGCCTGGTGAGGTGTCGGACGTGTAGTCGTACGTAAGGTCGGAGTAGATCCAGCGCACGGCAGCAGCGATAGAGAACGTCTCGCTGAGCATGATAGAGTAAGCCACGTCTGCCGACATCTCATACGGGTTGACGGTCATCGAGTTGTCGTTAGTCTCGCCGGCATTGGTGTACACCTCGCCGAGCGAGAAATAGCGCAGCGAAGCCGACACGGCAGAGTAGTCGCCGATGCGGTAGTAGCCCGAGAGATAAGCGAGGTCTATATCGCTCACGAGGCGGCGCAACCACGGAGTGTAGTTGAGCGACACGCCGGCGCGCGAGATGGTGAACGGATACTTGGCAGGGTTCCAATACTGCGACACCACGTCGGGGTCGGTAGCCGCACCGATGTCGCCCATACCGCCAGCGCGTGCGTCAGGCGCTATCGACTGCGATGTCACCGACGAGGTCTCCGGTCGGAACATATCCTGCTTCTCCTGAGCGGCTGCAGGCAGCGTAATGAGTGCGGCGAAGAGTAGTGCCGCCAACTTCTGTTTTAGTTTCATCTTCTTTTCTATTATTATATTTCGGGTGTGCACAGTCGGCATGTGCCGGTCGGCGCACCCGTTATTATAAACGCCCGAGCGGCTTAATTATTGCCTACAACTATAAGTTTCTTAGCCTTTGATATGCGCGTTGCACCTTCAGAAGTGAGGTGGACGCGGTAGAGATAAACGCCGGTCTGCAGGCGCGAACCGCCGTCGATAGTCAGATCCCAGGGCACGGTGTAGGTGCCAGTGTCGCTCACGCCGCTCTCCTCGTGACGCCAGAGCAGGCGTCCGCTCACGTCGAACACGTCGATTATCACGCCAAGCTCCGCACCGGAGCGGTCGTGACTGATGATGAACGTAGTCGACTCGCGCGCCGGGTTGTTGGTGCAGCCGATAGAGAACGACGGCTTCTGACCCGTAACGACGTTGAACGTGAGTTCGGCTGTAGAGTAGTTGTTCAGAATGTCCCACGCACGGAACTGCAGTTTGTGCGGTCCTTCCTCCAGCTGCGGTATATTATAATATGTGGAGCCGGAGGTGTACGAACCGAAGTCGTACTGGAAGTTCTCGTTGAGCGAGTACGTCATCTCCATCTTGCCGTCGATGATGAGCTGCATGTCGTGTCCGATGCCTGCTCCCGAGGCGTTGATGCCGTCCTTGTCCTTCACCTCAGCCACGAAGTAAGGCGTTGAGTTCACGCGGTCGCCGTTGCTGAACGAGGGCGAGTTGAGGTAGCAGTAGATCGACGGACCTACGGAGTCGTTCTGCGCAATGTCGCTGCCGCCGACGATGAACTTGTCGGTATATCCGTGCGCCGTAAGCGTGTGGTCGTCGTTGATGGCGAAGGCGTTGATGAGTCCCGACTGGTCGGAGTAGTTGATGTCCTTCGGCACGGCGAACGAGACGGAGAAGCGTCCGCCGCTGATGCGGTCGTCGCCCGAGAAGATGGTCTTCGTGCGGTCGGTATATTCGAATGGATTCTCAGCCTCCTTGGGTTGGTTGAGACGGCAGGTGATGGTTTCGAGATTGTCGCGCACAGTGAGCGAAACGGTGCCGTTGAAGTCGGCGTTGTCGGCTATATGTCCCTTCACCGTGGCGAGCGAACCGGCTTTCATAGCCACCGTGGCTCCAGCCTTGGTGATGTCGACGCCGTTGATAGAGTCGATAACTATCTGCGCAGTGGGCAGATGCAGACGCAACGCCGGGTCGCCGAGCAGCGAATACTGCAGCGAGTTCTCTGCCACGGTCTGTCCGTTCATGTCGTTCTTGGCGCGGCGCACAGCCTCGCCCAGCGCTATCGGTTTGCCGTCGGCCTCGTAGGTGAGCACATGCTTCATAAACGCCGAGTTGAGCGTGGTGTTGTGCGACGCATAAACGGTGCGCGACGTGCCGTAGAACGCCATCGTTCCGCCCTTGTCGTTGAGCAATGCGGTCTCGCCGATGGTCTCCTCGCCGTTGTCGAACGGCATGATGTCGCACGAAGCCGTCACCCACAGCGGCATGTTCTTGTTGGAGAACGCGGCGAAGTCGCTTATGCCGAGCACTTTCTCGTGCGAGATGAGTATCTCGGAACCGTGTCCGGCGTAATCCATGATGAGTGCGCCCTGCTGCTGCTGTTTCTTTATCACGTTCGTCACCTCGGGATAGGTGTTGCCCGTGGCGCCCGACTGCATCTGATAGGCATCCCACATCACCTTCTTCACCACGTACTGCGGATGAGCCGCCGAAACCTGGTCGGCAACGAGGTTGGCGTCGGTCATGTGTATATTATAGTCGCCGTCGTCGCCCATGAACATTATAGTGTTCTGCCATGCTCCGCCGTTGCCGTTCTCGGCATAATTGATGGTCTTGTCTACCATTATCTTCGCTTCGGCGTCACTCACTACGGGGAAGCGTCCCACGCCGATGTCGAGCTTGTCTACGTACATCGGTCGGAGACCCTCGCCGTCGTCGAGCATGGCGTGGAAGCTGTCGTCGATGTAGCAGACGCGGCGGTCGTAAGAGTTCTCACTCTCGAACGCCAGGAGATAGTCGTCGGGGTTCTTGCCCGTGTTGTACGACGTAATCATACGGTTGTCCCAGAGACAATCGCCGAAGAGCAGGAGGTATTTCGGGCGGTCGTCCTCGCCGGTGGCGCGGTCGTAGAGCATCTTCATGTAGCGGCGATAAGCCGAAGCGTCTGGTGTGCCGCTCGAGAACTCGTTGAAGAGTTCGTCGGCTGGCACAAGGTTCACCTTCAGCGAGTCGTGCTGCTCGTGGAACGCCTTCAGGCGCTGCGCCTGCTTCAGCAGTTTCTGCGAAGTGGGTATTATTATCACCAGGTCGGCTTGCGGGTCGGCATGGTGGTCCTGGTTCATAATGTTGTAAACGTAGGTCGGAGTCGGGAAACTTGCGGCTTTAAGGTCGGGCAGCGGGCGCGGCTTGTCCCATGCCATCGACACCATGTCGAGGCGCATCGGGTTGGAGCCGCTGAGCACCGAGAGTTTCACCTTCGCCGTGCCTTTAACAGCAGGCACACGGTAGGTTCCGCGGCTCTCGCATCCGTAGATGAACTGGCTGTCGGAGTTGGAAGTCTGCAACGTGCCCACGACGGAGTCATTATACTCCACCTGCACCTTGCAGTAGTTGCTCGACGTAACCACAACGTATAGGTTGCCCTTCGTTGCGTTCGAGTTCTCGGGGATGTCTACCGTCATGTACGAGCCTTGCGACACCTGCTGCGCACCGAAGAAGTTGCGTCCGCCCTTGTACCATGAGAAGGCGTCCTGCTCGTGTATGTCGTGATAGAAGTCGGGCGACGGATAGAACGAGGCGACGAACGTGTCGTAGTCTACCTTCGCCGGCTCCGAAGAGGTATCCTCGGTGAGGAAATAGTATCCGTAGTTGGAGTAGTAGTTGCGCGTGCGGCGGTCGGCGGTCTCAGTCTCCCACGACACGGGTCCGCGGGCGTAGAAGAGTCGCTTGCCATCTACGTCGCAGGTGGCAACTTCCTTAAGGTCGTCTTGCTCGACGAGGTCTTTCGGGACGAGTGTCTCGTTGATGAGATTGCCGCCATAGCCGTACAGCTTCACCTTGTTTATATCCGTGAAGCCTGCCTGACGCACGAGAGCGGATGTGAGCTGGTATATGCCCGACTCAGCCACGCGTATCTTCGCCCAGCGTCCTTCGCGCAGCACGCTATGCTCGGCATATCGCTTCGCTGCAGGCAGCGTGTCCCACACGTTCACCTTGGCGTCTGCACGCTCACCGTACGCTGCAGCATCGCGGCGTGCGTCGAATTTGGCTCGTGACTCGCGGCGCAACATGAAACTAACGAGTTGCTTGTAGCGTCCGTCGCGGAACACAACGGGGTTTACGGCTGCGAGGAGCGACGCCCGCTTGCGGTCGAACATGACGTGTGTCTCCACCTTCGGCTCTGCGTCGGGCTGTTCAGCCACGAGGCGCTTGTAGTTCGCCACGTCTGCCGCAGCCATGTCTGCATACTCCGGATATACGATGCGTACAGTGTATACGGAGTCGCGCCACGCTTCGGGCAGAGGCATGACGTGTGTGAACTGCGGTGCAGACAGGGTGTCGACACGCAGCTCGTCGGCTGTGAGGTGGAAGAACTGCTGGGCGCTTGCGGGTATAGCCGCGCAGACTGTCAGCAGCATCAATATGGTTTGGCGTAATTTCATGTAATCTGTAGGACCCTTTCTACCCTTTTTACTTTTTTACCATTTTACTTTTTTACTTTTAACCGCTACTTGCAGCTGAACTCAAGCACTTTGCGGTCTTCGAGGTAGCCCTCCAGCTTGTCGTCGATGTTCACCGGTCCGACGCCTGCCGGCGTACCTGTGAACAGAATGTCGCCGGTCTTCAGCGTGAAGAACTGCGAGATGTATGCGATAAGCTCGTCTACACGGTAGAGCATGTCGCTGGTGCATCCCTCCTGCATGGTCTTGCCGTTGATGTCGAGGTGGAAATGGATGGCTTGCACATCGCGGAACTTCTCCAACGAAACCCACTCGCCTATCGCAGCCGAACCGTCAAAGCCTTTGCACAGCTCCCACGGCTTGCCCTCAGCGCGCAGTTTCTTCTGCAACTCGCGAGCAGTGAAGTCGATGCCCACCGTCACAGCGTCGTAATAGCGCGGGGCGAAACGCTCGGAGATGGTCTTGCCGAGGCGCGAGATGCGCACAACAAGCTCAGTCTCATAGTCGATGCGTCCGAGGTGGTCGGGTATGAAGAAGGGCTTGTGGTCCTTCAGCAGCGCCGAGTCGGCTTTTGTAAAGATGACGGGCTCCTCTGGTTTATATAACGCACCATGCAGCTCTTTATTGTGTTCGAGGTAGTTCATACCTACAGCAAATATCTTCATAAGCTATGAAAATTAAAAAAGCCGCAGAAGGCTATTCACCCTCTACGGCTCCAATATTAATTATGCGTAATTGATTTCTCTAATTACTCAGCAGCAAGAGTGAAGCGCTTGTAAGCAACGATCTTCAGATCCTTGTCCTGAGACTTGAGATAGCCAGCAACGTTCTGCTTAGCTTCGTCGCCGAACTGGAACTCCTGGTTAACGAGGCAAACCTCCTTGAGGAACTTGGCAACGCGACCCTTAGCGATGTTCTCGATCATTGTCGGGTTGAGCTTAGCTGTAGCCTCAGCGCCTACAGTCTCCTTGATCTCGCGGAACTTAGCTACGTCCTCAGCTGTGATCCAGCCCTTGCCCTGGTTAGACTCGATGTGGTCCTCAGAGTCGAAGTGGTTCGGGTTGAGACCAGCCTTGTGGAGAGCAGCGTTCACTGCCTTCTCTACGAGCTCTTCCTTAGTCTTCTCAACAGCTACCTTGAACTCCTCGTTCTTCACATCCTCAGAGATTGAGCTTTCGTCGAGTGCGAGCGGCTTCATAGCAGCTACCTGCATAGCGATCTTGTGACCAACCTCAGCGTTCTCCTTGTTGAGCTGCACCATTGTGCAGAGAGTGTGCTTGTTCATGTGGTCGTAAACCTCTACGTTCTCACCCTCGAGTACGCAGTAGCCGTCGAGCTCCATCTTCTCGCCAGTGATACCAGAGCGTGCTGTAACAGCAGCCTGAACGTCAGACTCGCCGAGAGCCAAAGCCTTAACCTCGTCGAGAGTCTGAGCCTTAGCAGCGATAGCAGCGTCGAGGATATCAGATGTGAGCTTGATGAAGTCAGCACCGTTAGCTACGAAGTCGGTCTCGCACTTGAGAGCGATGATAGCAGCGAAATTGCCTACCTTCTTAACGAGTACGCAGCCGTTAGATGTCTCGCGGTCAGAACGCTTTGCAGCGATAGCGAGTCCGCGCTCACGGAGCAACTCTTTTGCCTTATCGAAATCACCTTCTGCCTCTGTCAGGGCCTTCTTTACGTCTGCAAGACCAGCACCTGTCATAGCGCGAAGTTTCTTGATGTCTTCAATTGAAACAGCCATTTTTCTTAAATTATTAGTTATTGATTAATTAAATGTTGATTGCGTTTTAACCTAAAAATCGGAAATTCTCCATTCCAAAATCTTGATTTACGAATTAAAGAATTTCCGATTTATATGTATTAAAGTTGCTTACTCAGCAGCCTCAGCCTCTTCCTTGCGAGCCTTGCGGGGAGCCTTGCCCTCCTTCTGCTCAGCAGCTGCCTTCTCGTCAGCCTTCTCTACCTTGCGCTCCTCAAGACCTTCTGCGATAGCACCGCAGCAAGCAGAGAGAACTACGTCGATAGAATCCTTAGCGTCGTCGTTAGCCGGGATGATGTAGTCGATGTTGCGCGGGTCAGAGTTGGTGTCGACCATAGCGAACACAGGGATACCGAGGCGGTTAGCCTCGCGCACTGCGATGTTCTCCTTCATCACGTCGATAACGAACAAAGCGCTCGGAAGGCGTGTCAAATCAGCGATAGAACCGAGGTTCTTCTCCAGCTTAGCGCGCTGACGTGTCACCTGCAGAAGCTCACGCTTAGAGAGCTTAGAGAATGTACCGTCGTTCATGAGTTTGTCGATGTTCGCCATTTTCTTAACAGCCTTGCGGATTGTCGGGAAGTTGGTGAGCATACCGCCCGGCCAACGCTCGATAACGTAAGGCATGTTTACGCTCGCTGCCTTCTCAGCAACTACGTCCTTAGCTTGTTTTTTAGTAGCGACGAACAGGATTTTCTTGCCTGACTTTGCAATCTGCTTGAGAGCCTCAGCAGCCTCGTCAACCTTAGCTACTGTCTTGTGCAGATCGATGATATGAATACCATTGCGCTCCATGAAGATATACGGAGCCATTGCCGGATTCCACTTACGACGGAGGTGGCCAAAGTGACAGCCTGCCTCTAACAACTGGTCAAAATTAGTTCTTGACATTTTCTTTGTTTGTTAAAATTGTTTACTTTCCTTTGAGTTGAATTGAACCAGCCCACGAGTAACGAGTATATATCGGTCTCGCGAGTTTGGATGCTAAACGTTGTCCGGAGCATTCTAAGCCGCTGCTTCAGGCAGCAGCACAGAAAGACACCAAGACAGTTTTGATATTAACGCTTGCTGAACTGGAAGCGACGGCGTGCCTTCGGCTGACCCGGCTTCTTACGCTCAACCTCACGAGCGTCGCGTGTGAGGAAGCCCTGAACCTTGAGAGTCTTCTTGTCCTCAGCGTTAACCTTAACGAGTGCGCGAGCGATAGCGAGGCGGAGAGCCTGACTCTGACCTGTGAAGCCGCCACCGTCGAGGTTTACCTTGATGTCATATTTCTCTTCCACACCGAGCAGGAGCAGCGGCTGCTTAACAACGTACTGCAGAATTGCTGACGGGAAATACTTTGTGAGTTCTTCCTTATTGATAGTGATCTTACCTGTGCCCTCTGTGAGATATACACGAGCTACGGCACTCTTACGGCGACCAATTGCATTAATCATTTCCATGTCTTATGCTTTATTTATACTGGTTAATATCGATAGCCTTCGGCTGCTGTGCCTCGTGCTTGTGCTCTGTACCGTCATAGATATAGAGGTTGTCGAGAAGACGACGACCGAGCGGACCCTTCGGGAGCATACCCTTCACAGCGTGACGGATAATCTTGTCCATACCGTCCGGACGCTTGCGGAGCTCTGCCGGAGTGTTGAAGCGCTGTCCACCAGGATAGCCAGTATAACGTGTGTAGACCTTGTCAGTTTCCTTCTTACCTGTGAAAACTGCCTTAGCAGCGTTGATGATGATAACGTTGTCACCGCAGTCTACGTGCGGAGTGAAAGTTGGCTTGTACTTTCCGCGGATGAGCTTTGCTACCTTAGAGCAGAGACGACCTACAACCTGGTCTGTGGCATCAATAACCACCCACTCCTTCTTAGCTGTTTCCTTGTTTACGGAAATAGTCTTGTAACTTAAAGTGTTCATTTTTTTAATTAAAAATATTACTACTAAAAAACATTTATTTTTCTTGCACGAGCGATTCACTAACCACGCCGCCTGGCCTTTTCGGCAAGCGCTATTAACACCCTCATGCAGGGGACTCTAAGTGTATCCCCGAATAATCGGTCTGCAAAATTACACATTTTTTATTATATAAAAGAGACATACAGCACGCATTGGCGAATATTTAGAATTATTTAACAAGCACAAAAGTTTCGTTTTCTCCGTTTTTTACTGTACTTTTGCAGCAGGAAGAAGTAGGGGGTGCACTTGTCTCAAGTGCACCAACCGAATAGAATGTGTCATTAACTTGATTGGTGCACTTGAGACAAGTGCACCCCCTAATGTCTCCTATTAAAGTAAAAAAGACAAACAATAACATTTTAAACCCAAAAGACTATGAACAAACAGATTAACACAGAGAAAGCGCCGGCAGCTATCGGCCCGTATTCACAGGCAGTAGAGGCTAACGGCATGGTATTCGCATCGGGCCAGTTGCCTATCGACCCTGCAACAGGTGCATTCGCTGAGGGCGGCGTAAAGGAACAGACACGCCAGTCGCTCACCAACGCAAAGCACATCCTCGAGGAAGCTGGCACCGACCTGCAGCACGTGGTTAAGACAACGGTGTTCCTCAGCGATATGGCCGACTTCACTGCCATGAACGAGGTTTACGCCGAATTCTTCTCTCAGCCGTTCCCGGCTCGCTCTGCAGTTGCAGTGAAGACTCTGCCGAAGAACGCTCTGGTTGAGGTGGAGTGCATCGCAGTTAAGTAAGCCGACACAAGCACTCCCTGGAGAGCATCCCCAGGGGGTGCACTTGTCTCAAGTGCACCAACCAACCAAGCTACACTGTACCAACCAAACTACACTATACCAACCAAACTACACTATACATCCTTCTTTGTTGGTGCACTTGAGACAAGTGCACCCCCTATGGGCACCGCTTTATCATATAGCGACAACCACTCCCTCGCCTTTCTTTCCGTCCATCATTATTCTTAGTCCTTTCTCGAAGCGCACCACACGCACGTGTTCTGTCTCCTCCACAACCGGCATCGCGTCGAGCGTCGCCTTGTGGAAACAACCGTCGTTGCGGTTCTCGTCAATGGTGAAGTAGCCCACGCCGAACGACGTGAGATTCTGGAAGAAGTGCGTGCCCTGACTCGGGTCTACGCGATAGTTCTTCAGCGCCACCTCAACGATGACGCGCGCTGCCGAAATATGCGGCCACTTCACAGGTATGCCCAACCAAGAGTCGCTCGAGCCCCAGCGGCCCGGACCTACAAGCACGTAGTTTGTGCCGCGGTCGAGATATTCCTTGTTCAGTTTTTCTATTTCGCGTGCTATCGTCGGGTTGTCGGCAGCCGAGAATCGGTCGTCGGTCTTCACGTACACCACGTCGGTCACGTCTTCGGTCACGCCATGCCCGAGCGAGTTGTGCGAGCGCAACAGGCAGTCGGTGTCGGGTATCGCCGCGAGGTCCTCGTCGAGCATCTGCTTCTGATCGACAATGGGGCGAATCTGCAGCAGGTAGAGCGAACCGGTGCGGTCGGCGTTGAGATTGCATGCAAACTCAATCTCCACGGGTCGGCGCATAGCCTCTGCACCGTAGCGCATCGACATCTGCAGCAGTTCGGGCAGCGGAAACACATTCTGCTGCAGCACTCCGGCGAACGATATCACCTTTCTGCCGCCCTCGTACAGTCCGTCGCGTATCACCTGGTCGTAGGGGTCGTAGGTAGATGCGATGAAGTTGAGCGAGTTGTCGCGCTCTGCCTCCTTCACCTTCAGGTTCAGAATATTGAAGCCGTCGTCCACCTTGAAGTCGTTGCCCACATGCCGCGTGTCGAGAGCGTAGAAGCGCGTCTGTGTCTCGCGCAGCGCCGTCTCCAGTTCTGAGGTCTGCAGCACCTGGTGCGGATGGTATGGCGACACGCGCAGCGTCTGTCCGCCGTCCACTATATACTTGCCCAAGCCCAGCGCGAGCGAGGCGATGCCGTCCTCTGCGCGCTCGTCGCCTATGGGGTAGTAGTTTAGCGAGCGCAGCACGCCCGATATGTTCGGGTAGTAGCGTCCGTCGTACTGCTTGCCCACCACTTCCTGCAGTATCACCGCCATCTTCTCCTGGTCGATTACGTTGCTCGTGGCTGTCATGTAAGCCTTCGAGTCGCGATAATAGACCGAAGCGTAGACGCCCTTGATAGCGCACGCCAGCATCTCGAGCATAGCGTACTTGTCGTCGAGGTACGGTATCATGTACGTAGAGTAGATTCCAGCGAAGGGCTGGTAGTGGGCGTCTTCGAGCAGCGACGACGAGCGTATGGCTATCGGACTCTTCACGGCTTCGAAGAACGTGAAGAAGTCGGCTATGAGCGAGTCGGGCAGCTGCGCACGCAGGAAGTGGCGCAGTATGTCGTCGTCCGAGGTGTCGCTGAGTGCAATCTGATAGAGGTTGTTCTGCTCCATGAACTGGTCGAACACGTCGGTGCAGAGCACCACGGTGCGCGGTATCTGCACCTTCGCTCCCTCCAGCGAGTTGAACTCGGGGTGCATCTTTATGATATTGTCGAGGAACGCCAAGCCTCTGCCCTTTCCGCCGAGCGAGCCTTCGCCGATGCGTGCAAAGTGGGAGTAGGCGTCGAACTTCATGCGGTCGAACACCGCCACCACACCGATATTCTTCATGTGGCGATACTGCACTATGGCGTCGAAGATAATCTCGCGGTGGGCTGTGATATCTTTCAGTCGCTCCCACGTCACGGTCTTCAGGAACATCGACACGGGGAAGATGGCACGCGCCGAGAGCCAGCGGCTCATGTGGTTGCGCGAGATGTGGTAGAGCATCGAGTCGTCTGGAATCTTGAAGATATTGTCCTGCAGCTCCTTCAGCGAGTGTATGCGCATTATCTCGGCTTTCGTCTTCGGGTCGCGGAAGATAAAGTCGCCAAAGCCGAAATGCTCCTCCAGAATCTTTCGCAGGTCGAGCGACATCTTCTTAGAGTTCTTGTCTACGAAGCGGAAGCCTTCAGCCTCAGCCTTGGCGCGGTTCTCCGACTCCGAGCTCTCGAGTATGAGCGGCAGATAGGGGTCGTTCTGCCGTATCTCGCGCATCAGTTTCAAACCCGCCTCGCTGTCCTTCTCGCCGTGTATGGGGAAGCGCACATCGCTTATCACGCCGAGCACATTGTCCGAGTAGCGCTCATACAGCGCCATAGCCTCCTCGTAGTTGCGCGCCAGCACCACCTTCGGTCTGCCGCGCATACGCAGCGTCGCCGAGTGACGGTTGAGCGCCTCGGTAGCGAAGCGCTTGCTCTGCGCCAGTATGTAGTTGTAGAGGTTGGGCAGTATCGAACTGTAGAAGCGTATGCTGTCCTCAACGAGCAGAATCATCTGCACGCCGCCCTCGTTGATGTCGTGCTCGAGGTTCATCTTGTCCTCTATCAGCTTGATGATAGAGAGGATAAGATTGGTGTTGCCGAGCCAGCAGAACACATAGTCGAAGATGGAGAGGTCTTCGTTCTCCATGCGTTTCGTGATGCCGTGCGAGAAAGGCGTGAGCACTATGCAGTGCATGTGCGGAAACTCCGCCTTTATGTCGCGCGCCACACTGAACGCGTCGTTGTCGGCGTTGCCCGGCATGCAGATTACGAGGTCGATGTGCATGGTGCGCAGCACCTCGCGCGCCTCCTCCGTAGTGCTCACCTGCGTGAACGTAGGCGGATAGCGCAGACCGAGCTCCACATACTCGTTGTATATCTTCTCCTCAACGCGTCCGTCGTCCTCGAGCATGAACGCGTCGTACGGGTTTGCCACGATGAGCACATTGTATATGCGACGCATCATCAGATTGACGAACGTCACGTCTTTCAGGTAGAACTTCTGATATTCCTGTGGTACCATATCCTGCTTCTTCTCTTTGTTTTTGCTTTATGCCCCGTGAGGCTGTTGTCTCTTGCCTTATTCCATGATTATTTCTTCACGCCCATGTTCCACAGCGTGAAGCTGATGGCGTCGGCTGTCTCTTCGAGTCGCTTTGCCAGCGGTTTGCCTCCGCCGTGTCCGGCGTTCACGCCGATGCTGATGAGCACGGGAGCCGTGCCGCCCTGACACTCCTGCAGACGTGCAGCGAACTTGAACGAATGGGCTGGCACCACGCGGTCGTCGTGATCGGCTGTGGTGACGAGCGTAGCCGGATAATGCACGCCGGGCTTCAGCGTGTGAAGCGGCGAGTAAGCCTTCAGATAGTCGAACATCTCCTTCGAATCATCAGATGTGCCGTAGTCGGGCGCCCAGTTCCAGCCGATGGTGAACTTATGATAGCGCAGCATATCCATGACGCCTACTGCGGGCAGACAGACGCGGAAGAGGTCGGGGCGCTGCGTCATACAGGCTCCGACGAGGAGTCCGCCGTTGCTTCCGCCCTGTATGGCGAGATAGTTCTTTGAGGTGTAGCCTTTATTAATAAGGTATTCGGCTGCCGAGATGAAGTCGTCGAACACGTTCTGCTTCTGCAGCTTCGTGCCTGCCACGTGCCACTGCTCGCCATACTCACCGCCACCGCGCAGCACGGCGTGAACGTATACGCCGCCGCGCTCCATAAACGGAATCATGCTCGAAAGGAAGTAGGGCTTGTACGTCACGTTGAAGCCGCCGTAGCCGTAGAGCAGCAGTGGGTTCTTGCCGTTGAGCTTTATGCCTTTCTTGTGCGTCACGAAGAGCGGAGCGCGTGTGCCGTCCTTCGAGGTGTAGAAAAGCATCTCCGTTACGTAGTCCTGTGTGCGGAACGAGAGCTTCGGCGTAGACAGCAACGTGCTCTTCGCCGTAGTCATATCGTAGCTGTAGATGGCACCCGGCGTGGTGTACGACGTGAACGAGTAGAACAGTTCCTTCTGTCCGCGTGCGCCGCTCACGGATGTGGTGCCGAACGTGGGCAGCGCAATCTCGCTGAGTCGGTTGCCGTCGGTGTCATAAACGTAAAGCTGGTTACAGTTGTCCTTGGCATACTGCAGTATCATGCGGTTGTCGGCGGTGAATGTAACGTCCTCAAGCACGCTCTCGCCCTCGCCCACCAGCTCTTTCCAGTCGGCGTAGCCCGGGTTGCTCACGTCTGCCACCATGAGTCGGTACTTCGGCGCACCGGCGTTGGTGAGTATGTACATACGGTTGCCGACGGTCTCCACAGGCGAGTAGATATAGCGCGAGTCGGAGCACATCTGTATGATCTGCGCATCTGCCTGCGTCATATCGCGCACGTAGAGGTTGTTACCGTTGTCCATGCCCGCCTCGGTGAGGTACATAACGGTCTCCTCCTTGTTCACGCTCACCTCGTAGAAGCGCAGCGGCTGCGACGGGTTCTGATAGAACAGGCGGTCGGCGCTCTGCGGTGTACCTATGCGGTGGTAGTATATCTTCTGCACGGAGTTCTTGGCTGATGTCTCCTTGCCTTTCTCGGGCGCATCGTACGCACTGTAGTAGAAGCCGTCGCCCACCCATGTGGCTTTCGTGAACTTCGCCCACACGATGTGGTCGTCGAGCGTCTTGCCCGTCGCCACGTCCTTCACGTATATCTCCTCCCAGTCCGATCCGTTGCGCGAGATGACATACGCCATATACTTGCCGTCGTGCGAGAACGTGGTGCTCTTCAGTGCCACCGTGCCGTCGGTGCTCAGCGTGTTAGGGTCGAGCCACACGCGCCACTCGCTGACGGGCGCATCGTAGCGGTCCATCTGGTAGAGCACCGACTGGTTCTGCAGTCCGTCGTTGCGGTAGGCGTACCACTTGCCGCCGCGCTCGAATGCCATGCCGCGCTTCTCGTAGTTTACGGTTTCCTTCAGGCGCTTCAGTATCGCCTTGCGCATAGGTATATTGTCGAGATACTTGCGGCTGACGAGGTTTTCCTCTCTCACCCACTCTGCCGTGGCTGCGCTCGTGTCGTTCTCCAACCAACGGTACGGGTCTGCCACCTTCTCTCCGAAGTACTCGTCAACGGTGTTGTCCTTCGCCGTTGCTGGATATTTCAACTGTGCCACAGCGTCGGTTGTCGACAGCAAGGCTGCTGCTGTAAGCGTTAGAATTACTGTTTTATTCATAGTCTTTGCTTTTTGCTTGGGGCTTGCTGAAGATGTCTTCAACATGGTGCCCCTATTGATAGCTGTTCTATTAGGGTTTATTCTGCAAAACTACACTTTTGCGGTGAGAAAAACAAACAAATGCGCAGTTTTGCTACTAAAAAAGGCGCAACCCGTGCGGTTGCGCCTTTCTTATTATTTATAGTATAAGCCTGTATAAGGCAGCGTTTAAGCCAAACTAAGCCTTCTTAAGCCTTCCTAAGCCGAGGAATCCGAACCAAGCCTTCTTAAGCTATCCTTAGCCCTCCCCGACGGGGAGGGTTGGGAGGGGCTTGAGGGTTGGGAGGGGCTTTTACTTAACGAGCTTCTGCGAACGGATGATGTTGCCGTTCTGCATCTTCACGAGGTAAACGCCTGAAGCGAGCTGCTGAGCGTCGAACGATGTCGGGTTAACGAGGTACTTAACGAGTACGCCGCTTGCATCGTATACCCATGCCTTCTCTACGTTCTGGAAGTTGAACTTGCCGTCAGCTGCCTCTACCTTAGAAACGCCCTGGCTTGCAGAGTTGATAGCGTCAACTGTGCCACCAAGCATCTCCGGCTCGTCAGCCTCGCCCTGGTCGTGGATGTCAACACCTGCGCCGCGGCCCGGGTTGTCGCCAGTGATCTCTACGCCGAAGTCCATAGAGAAGCCCTTGTTGTGGAGACCTGACGGGAGGAAGTCGCCTTGGAACCATGCGTCAGAGAATACGATACGCAAACGGCTCTTACCTGGCTTTGCGTCCTCAGGAACGGTGAACTCGCAGTTTACACCTGTTGTCTGGAACTCAGGAGTAGCTGCACGGAGCTTGCCTGCGAAGAAGAGCATCTCGCCGTTAGCCGGATCATCCTGAATCTTGGCTGAGTTGAACTGCTTGTCGCCGTTGAGGTCTATCCAACCACCTGCGAAGCAATACTTCAGACCGTCAGAGAAGTCAGCACACTTGATGTTCATATTCACCTTCTGACCCTGCTTAACCTTGAGCACGAGAGCTGTCTGGTCGTCGTACTGTGAGCCGTCAGCTACCGGGTGGTCTGTGTGGTAGTCGAGGTTCTGGTCAGCGCCAGTTGTTGTAACGTCGGTTACGTAGCGCTGCTGGCGTGCTGTAGCTGCGCCGTCGCAAGCCGGGTTCATCTTGCTCTCAGGATAGTCGACAACAGGCACCTCTGGCAACGAAGCTAAGTCGCCGCGTGTTACCTTAACCCACTTAACCTCTGAGTAGCTCTTCAGGTCGGTAGATGCCGAGCGTACGCCGATGTACGGCTCTGCGTTCTCCTCGAACTGGATGTCGCCGATGAATGTAGACCATGTTGTGGTGCGGCCGATTTCAGAAACCTTGCCGTTCTCGCCGTTCTTGTAGAGAATCTCGAAGTGGTCGATGTTAGCCTCGTCGTTGTAAACGAGATCCCAAGCTGCACGCTTCTGTGCCTGTGCGTCCACGTTCCAGTAGATCTTAGCAGAGAGCTGTGTCTTGTACTCGTTCTTAACCTCTACGTTGAGGTCCTTGATTGCAGCCGGTACGGCCTTAACGTCGTCGTTGATCTCGAGCTTGCCTACGTACATCTTGTAAGCGTCGTCGCTACCCTTAACGCGCAGACCGATGTGCTTGATGACGTCGCTCTTAGAAACGCCGTTGAGAGCCACCTTCACCTCCTGCCAGTTAGCGCCGTTGATGTTGCCCACCGGAGTCTCTACCCATGAGCCGTCAGCCTTCTGTACGATTACGTAGAGAGAAGAAGCGTTTGAGCCTTCCTTGCCGTTCTTAACGGCGATCTTAGCGTATGGGTTGCCTGCAGACACGTTGAGGTCGGTCTTGTAGAGCACGACGTCTGTGCCGGCAGCAGTAGCCTTACCTGTGAGCAGGAGGCTGGTACCGCCGATGTACTGGTCAGCGAGCGAGAATGTAGCGTCGATATCCTTGCTAACCTCCTCTGTACCCGGCTTAACAACGAGCCAGCGATATGTCGGAACGAGGTCCTGAGTAGCCATGTTGTACCAAGCGCCTGCTGTCTTCTTTCCCTTGTAAGCATAGCGGTCGCCGTTACCGAGGTTGAAGTTGGTAGCGAACGGCAGATTGCCGAAGATTGAAGAGCGCTCCGGAATCCATGTAGCCAGACCTGCGTAGGTCTGCAGCGGCTTGTTGCCTGACGTTTCTGTCACCTCCCAGTAGTTGCCTGTGTTGCTGATAGCCGGACGCTCGAGCGGGTTGCGGTTGCCACCCGACATCATGCGCTCCTGCATGTACTGGTAGTTAGCCTGACGGTCGTAAGAGTCGGCACCTGTGGTGTAAGACCAGATACGGCTTGAAGCGTGCTCGCCCCAGAGACAGATGTTCATCTGTTTTGCATACTCGTCGCTGTTAAGACGGTTCCAGCCGAGGTTCATGGTTACAATCCACGCACCGGCGTAGATACCTTCTGTAGAACCGGTAGCGTCGATAGCCACCTTAGCAGAGTTGCTGAGCTGATAAGAGAAGTCGCCGCTCGAATAGTTGAGCATCAAGTCGTGTGTGCGACCTTCTTTGTCGCCGAGCAGCCACTTTGCCTGCAATGTACTTGCGATAGAGCTCTGGCTTGTGTAGATACCGCTGCGGTAGTTGTCGAAACCGTTCTCCTTTGCCTTTGCCCAAAGAGCGCGGTGGAAGTTAACGATATCTGTCTTGTTGTAGCCTGCATCCTCCCAGTTGTAGTTGATACCGTCGAAGCCGAAGTACATCAAGCAGTTGATGATAGCGTCTACATACTTGAAGTTGCCTTTCTCGTCCTTTGATGTACAATACTGAATCCAGCTGCCAGCGCCGTCAGGACGGCCGCCAGTTGTGTCGAAGAACTTGATACCAGAGAACATGTTGGTACCGTTCTTGTGAGCAGCGTCGGTCCATGAAGCAGGAGCCGAGAAGAATCCGTGGTTCCAAGCACCGAAGAGGTTGGTGTAGTTCCACATTGAGAACACGTCGTAGTCGAAGTTGGTTGACGGGTGACCTACATCACCGTCCTTACCCTGACCCATCGGGATGTTCATCCAAAGGTTGCGCTTCTCGTAGGTGTCCTTGATAAGACGGCTTGAGCGGTCGATGATGCCCTTGTTGCGAACGTGCGAACGGATGAACGCGATGTCGCTCTGCTGGATACCGGCTGCTGCGAACTCGGCAGCGGTAGGATACTTGCGACCGTCCTGATAAGCCTGATAGAACAGGTTGATAAGGTTCACGTCGTTGAAACCGCTGAAGTCGTAAACTGCATTTGACGTTGTGTCATCAGCAGCAAAAGCGTTTACACTCGGCATAGCTGACATGAACGCAGCCATAGCAAGCGTAGACAGAAGTACTTTTTTCTTCATGCTTTGTGAGTTTGTTTTAGTTAGTTAATTAATTAGAAAATTCTTACCGTTAGTTAGTTATAATTTGATAACTCATAGATTTACGTTGATAAGATAACCGCATGCAGAATATCAAGTTTGCTTGAATATTATGCTGAGGTGCAACTTATCAGTTTGCAAAGTTAATGCAAACCGAATGCAGAATATCAAGCTTGCTTGAATATTATGCTGAGGTGCAGCTTATCTTCTGCAAAGTTAGTAAAAAAATGGAAACCGCACTTCTTTTTAATGCTTTTTTAACGTAAAGAAACTATAGAAACCACTATTACCACAGCGCGGTAACGCCTTTACAGCATTGCGGTAACAACAGTTTAGGCACGCGGTAACAGCATTTCCTGTACGCGGTAACCAGTATTTCCCTCAGGGGGTGCAGCTGTCCCCAGCTGCACCAACCGAACTGCGAGTGTCCTCCCACAGATTGCACAGATGCACACAGAAGGTTAGGGTGCGTGCGCTGCCTGGTTGAGGGTGTGTCAAAACTCAATTAATGCGGGCTGAAAGCCCAATAATCACATAGCCCAGGGCAGCGCCCTGGGTATTGAGTGTTTATATTGAGTAGTGCGCCCTGTAAGGGCAACACCTTAATAATTAGGCTTTTGCCCTTACAGGGCGTAGGGGGCGTGTGGGTTTCTTTTACCCAGGGCGCTGCCCTGGGCTATGTGCTTCTGCCCCTTCGGGGCGTGCTATTTATGAGTTTTGCACACCCTCCCCTGAGATTGCAAAAAGAGTATCGATTTCTTTGTCGTTACGAAGTTTCGTTGTATATTTGCAATGTAAACAATACAAGTTCCTGCCTGTTTACACAATATGTTTTATGAACTACATGCCGCGTACGGATGAGGTGTCGAAATTCCGTACGGACATCGTATTGGCGGACAAAGACACGAAGATACAGGTATCCAACAAGATCCGCTTTATCTACTTGGCGCTTCCGCTCTTTAAGAACAAAGCGGAGGAATGTGTTACAGATTTTGAGAAATGGATTTACGTATTGAAGCATATGGAAGCATTAAGCAGAATGCCGTTCACGGCACAAAAAGAGATATTCAAACAGCTTGAGGACTATGCCGACAGCCACCGCCTAACAAAGAAGGAATGGGAGGCGTACGAGAATAGCCTCTGGGTTGTGCGCGACAATATGGCGTGCATGGCAGCTGCTGAACGTGAGGCAAGAGAGAAAGGACGTGCGGAAGGACGTGCGGAAGGACGTGCGGAAGGACGTGCGGAGGAAAAAAAAGCCATTGCAAGAAATCTTCTTGCAATGGGATTAACCATCGAGCAGGTCGCTCAAGGCTCAGGCTTGCCGATAGAAGAAGTAAAGAGCTTACAATAACCTCAGGGGGTGCAGCTGTCCCCAGCTGCACCAACCAAGCAGCGTGTCTTCCCACAGAACACACTTAGGAGGGTGTCCTAAAGTTCTGCGTGTTCTGTGCAATCTGTGGGAAAATATCTCAGCAAGAAATATCTGTATGCCTCTGTGCAATCTGTGGGAGACCTCTGCGCCCCCTAAACTTCTGTGGGTTCGGTGCATTCTGTGGGAGGACGCTGTGTGCTGCTTGGTTGGTGCAGTGGAGACCACTGCACCCCCTAAAGATTGCCACGCTACTGCAACAAGATTGCTACGCTACTGCAAAATGCCGAGAAACGGATGGAAGATGAGCTGGAAGATAGGCTGGAAGATACCCCTATTATTCAGATATCTTCCAGCCTTTATCTTTCTGACATGCAGCACGTTGCACGCCGGCTGGAAGATATGGTAGATTTTTTCAGCTACTCGATTTTATTTATAGCCTTGCAGCGCCTTATACAACCCATTCTATCCAGTTCTCGGGAGTCACCACAGCCTTTTCCTTCACATCATACGCTGTTAGGAACGAAGAAGGAAATTGAGTATTGGCACGACGTGGATTCCACTTCATCTCGAAAATACTAAACTGTCCGTCACACTCCTCCACATAGTCTATTTCTTGCTGTTGGGTGGTTCGCCAGAAATAACTATTGACGTAACGACCCGAATAGTGGTTGCGCTTTATACGCTCGCTGATAATGAAATTCTCCCATAGCGCACCTGCATCCTGGCGAAGCGAGAGAGGTGCAAAGTTCTGGAGAATAGCGTTACGTATGCCATTGTCAAAGAAGTAGATTTTCTTGCTCTTCTTCAACTCAGAACGCAAATTGCGATTGAAACCATTAAGACGGAACACTATGTAGCATTTCTCCAAAAGGTCTATATACTTCTCTATAGTCTTATTGTCTGAACCAACGGTCTGCGCAAGTTCGTTGTACGACACTTCACTGCACACCTGCAAGGCAAGAGCAGTAAGCAACTTACCGAGCAGAACGGGACGGCGTACGCTCTCGAGCGTCAACAAGTCTTTATATAGATAACTGCCAGCGAGGTTCATAAGCAGTTCTTTTGCATCGTCGGCATGGTTCAATATATCGGGATAAGAGCCGTAGACGAGGCGCTGTTCAAGGGTCTGCTTCACACCGAGAAGACCATTACTTGCCATCAACTCGGCAGTGGAGATTGGATAAAGATGATACTCATACTTACGACCAGTAAGCGGCTCATTGAGCTTGTCTTGCAACTCAAAAGAAGAAGAACCTGTCACAAGCAACTGCACTTCTGGGAAGTTGTCGGTAATTAGTTTCAATGTCATACCTATATTCTCCACTCGCTGCGCCTCATCAATAACAACTATACGATTGTCGGCTATGAGAAGTCGTAGCTCTGCAGTGTTTATATTGCTAAGCATATCCCTCACCTCGGGCTCATCACAATTAAGCTGCAATGCCTTATAGTCTTGTTTTTCAAGAATAAGCTTGAACAACGTACTCTTGCCTACTTGACGCGCTCCTATCACGATAATTGCCTTTCCTGCAAACAAACGCGATTCAATTGTCTTCTGCAATAGTCTTGATATCATAACATTAATATTATATTACACTTGCAAAGATACACAAAAGAATGCTCTAATCCCAAAAGTTATATGGAAATTTGGGATTGTAATCCCAAAAATCATATATAAATTTGGGATTAGACCCAATTTAAGACAAAAAAGGCAGGGCTCCGAAATCGGAGTCCTGCCCATTTTTATATATACAAATCTAAACGTGCGGATTAGAAGTTAGAAGCTCCGTTATCCCACCAGAGGTGCTGACCCTGAGTATCCGAAGCACCCTCGCCGAGAGCTGGAAGACCTGTCTCCTCAATATCAGCCTTAGTCTGAGGATCGTCAGAAGCCCAAGGAATACGACGCATGATGTTCTCCTTTGTCTGTACCTTCGAATCGCCAGCGCCGATTGTGCCGTCGCTGTCAGCTACGCCGAGGATCGGGAAGAGCTTAGGATAGCCTACACGACGAAGGTCAACCCATGACTCGTAGCTGTACGGGAAAGAAGCGATGTACTTCTGAGTGATGATCTTCTCGAGTTTAACCTCAGGAGAATCACCATCGTTCCACTTAACGCCAATCTTTGTTACGCTCGGCATATCAGGTGTAAGACCCTGTGGGTCTACGTATGCAATACCCTTCGGAGCCTCAACGTTGAGGTATTCGTCAACCAGCTGGTTGTACTTGTTGCCCGTGAACGAACGGCTCTCGAGAGAAGCGTAGCGGATGCCCTGCTCGTAGAACTGCTTAGCTGTACCGCCCATGTTCCAACCGCGGAGAGCGCCCTCAGCGAGGAGGAAGTAAACCTCAGAACACTTCATGAGGAAGAGAGGAGCCTGAGTCTGAGCCAAGTAAGCCTTGTCGAGCATAGAGTAGCCACAGTACGGGTTGTTGGCTGCTGCCTGACCCTCACCAGGAGCAACACCGTCACGCATACCTACGTATACAGAGTTCATCGGTGTAGTAGCCGGGCAAGAAGAACTCTCTACAGCCTGCGGAGATCTTGCAAGACCTACGCTGTTCTTTGTGAAGAGATACTTCATGTACGGGTGGTCGAGGTTCTCAAGCAGGTTAAGGAACGAAGCACCCATAACGGCGTCGCTCCAGCCTGTGATCTCAACCAGCGGGTGGTCCTTGCCAGAGAATGCCGGATAGATGGCAACCTCATTGTCAACGTCGGTGATGACACCGTCGCGAACTGCTTCCTCTGCCCAAGTCTTAGCTGTCTCAGGCTCGATACCACTCATGTGGATAGCCATGCGGAGCTTGAGCGAGTTGGCGAAGCGGATCCACGGCTCCATATCCTGCCAAGTCTTTGAATACGGTTCGTTTACAATTGTAAGGTAGCTGTACATCACGTTAGCCAGCTCCTGCTTGTAAGCCTCAGAACGGTTGTCCTTATAGTACTTAAGACATGCAACAGCGTCGTCGAGGTTCTTCTTAACACCATAGTAGATAGTACGTACGTCGTTATACTTGAACGGCGACTTGTCGCGCAGAGCCTTGAACTCCTCATAAGGCATCGGACCGAAGAGGTCGGCGTTCTCGATAGCCGAGTAGTTGAAGAGTGTGAGGAAGATAGCCTTCAACTCAGGAACTGAGTCAATCTTCTCTGTGTTCAACAGCGGAGCGATGTAGAGCTTAGCTGAAGCGAAACCGCTGCCAGGACCACCGATAGAGCCCTTACACATGTCGTATGTAGAACGCAATGTGAAGTTAGAGTACGGGAAGTCGTAGTGAGGTACACAGAAGTACTGTACGTAGTTGTCAGGACCGAGCGAGTAGCAGAACTGGTAAGCGTGTGCCACAGGAGCGCCACCGTCCTTACCGCCACGGATACCATAAACACCGGTCTGAGCAGTACGGATGTTATCGTCAAGTGCCATGATAGCCTCTGCAACACCCTCGTCAGAAATCACCTTCTTGTAGTCGATGACATCTGCTTTACCCGAGCTGACCACTGGAGGCACGATGGTCTGGTTTGCGTTGAACTCGTCACCCGGGGTGTCGTAGTCGAGACACGACTGCATACCGAAGGCAGAGAGCGCAAGCGCAGCGTAAACAAATATCTTTGAATTTTTCATAATTCTTTTTTACTTTTTTGAATTGGTTTAGAAGTTTACATTCAATGAGAAGCCGAACGAACGTGACGACGGCATATTGAATACCTCGAATGCGCCGAGACCTGTGCCTGTAGAGAGCGATACGTCTGGGTCAACCGGAGCGTCCTTGTAGAGGAAGAACAAGTTGCGAGCGATGAACGAGAGGCTCAGGTTCTTGTTCTGACCGAAGAGGTTGCGGAATGTATAACCGAGAGAGAGCTCACGCAGACGGAAGTTGGTGCCGCTGTAGAGGTAGCGCTCGATGTCCTGAGGAGTTACACCACCAACTGAGTTGTAGTAAGACTCGATAGGAACGATGCGGCCAGAACCGTCGTCGAGCTTGATACCGAGGACGTTGTTGCCATAGATAGCGTCAGCGTAGATGTTGTTCTTCTCAGCATAGAGGCGAGCGTCAGCTGTGCGCTGTGACAAGCCAGCACCGTCGAGGAACGACTCTGTCATAGAGAGTACCTTGCCACCGATACGACCGTTGATAAGGAACGAGAGTGTGAGGTCCTTCCATGTGAAGCTGTTAGACCAACCCATCTGCCACTTAGCGTTCTGGTTGCCTACGAACTTGCCGTATGTCTTGCTCGACTCTGTCTCCATAGACAGACCACCCTTAGCGTTAAGAACGTAGTGACCGTTCTCGTCGCGCTTGATGTCTGTTACGTACATGTCGCCCATAGCGCCGCCTTCCTTGTAGAGCACCTGCACACCGCCTACGTATGTAGCGATGACGTTCTCCTTGCCAGTCTCCTCGTCGTAAGCTGTACGGAGGATCTTGTTGTCGTTGAATGAGAGGTTGTAAGATGTCTTCCAACGGAGCTGGCCGAACTTGAAGTCGTAGCCGATAGTAGCCTCAATACCCTGGTTGCGGATCTTGGCAGAGTTCATTGGGATAGACTTGCCAGAAGCGTTGGTACCAACGAGGTAGAGGTTAGACATTGTAGAGTTGTAGTATGTCAAGTCGAAGCTCAAGCGGTTGTTGAGGAACAATGCCTCGATACCGGTCTCGAAAGAAGCTGTCTTCTCAGGACGCGGATTCTTGAAGGTAGCCCATGAAGACGGAACCAATGCACCTGTCTCGAAGTTGCGTGTAGCACCAGCGTAAACGATACCCGGGATAGAGTTACCTACCTCTGAGTAAGAAGCACGGTACTTCAAGTAGTTGAACCACTCTGGGAGCTTAACGAGGTTACTTACGATAGCGTTCGCACCGAAGCCGAAGTAACCGTAATCCTCAGGCGTACCACGGTCCTTGAACTGACGGAAGGCACGGTACCAGTCGCGACGGTATGAACCATCCAAGTAAACTGTCTCCTTCCAACCAATCTGGCCTGTAACAACAGCACCCTTGTTCCAGTCAGAGCTCTGGCTCGGAGATGTAGCGCCCGGGCCACCGGCTGCTGTAGAGAAGTAGTTAGCCATTGTAGAGATGTGCTCGCGGTCGCCATAGTAATATGTAGCTGTTACGTCATTGCCATGACCGAACGACTTACGGATATGACCTACGTAACCTGCTGTTGCAGATACGTCCCAATCACCGAATGTCTTGTTGTAGTTAAGCATGAAGTCGGTGTAGAGGTCGGTTGTCTTAGAGTAGCTCCACCAGTAGCGACCCAGGTCTTCCATAGAAGCAGGGAGCCATGTTGTAGCATAACGCTTCGACTCGCTCTCGTACTTGGTGAAGTCCATACCCAAACGAGCCTGGAAAGAGAGACCGTCGTAGATATCAAGCGAACCGGTGATGTTACCGAAGAAACGGTCTTCCTTAGCTACGCTTGAGTTCTGGTTGATAAGCCAGTACGGGTTGTTCTGGCCCTGAGCTGAGTAAGCCCAGTTCTGCATCGGCTGACCTGTTACAGTGCCCTGCTCCTTAACCTTTGTATAGTTGCTACCCTCACGCTTGAAGTATGTCTGGTAGCCTGTGAGCCAAGAAGCGTTGTTAACGCGGTAGTTGTCGCGATAGTAGCCGAGATCGATGTTACGCGGCATCATGTACAAGTGGTAGATCGGGTTCATTGTGATACCACCACCAGGACGGTTCTTTGTCTTTGTCTGGATGTAGTTCATCGACACGTCGATAGAAGCGCGGTCGTAGAACTTGAAGCTCTGACGGAAAGAGAAAGTGTGACGGTTGTATGAGTTGTTGTCAATCATACCGTTTGCGTGAGAGTTACCATAAGAGAAGTAGCTGCTCATCTTGTCTGTACCACCTGAGAGGGCGATAGAGTTGTTGGTTGTCACACCGGTCTTGAAGAAGTCGGCAACGTCGTCCTTTGCACTGTTGCGCAAGTGTACGTCGTTCATTGTAGCGCCAAAGTGCTCACCGTACATCGGAGTCTGGATGATAAGCTGGTCGTTGGTACGTGAAGATACCTTATTGCCCCAGCTGCTGATGCTCATTGTGTGAGCGTTCTCGTCGATAGCAGCACCGTAAACGTTCTGAATTTTCGGAGTTGTGAGCGGAGTGTCGAATGTTACGTTAGAAGAGAAGTTAACGCCAACCTTACCCTCGCGACCCTTCTTTGTGGTGATCATGAGGACACCGTTGGCAGCCTCAGAACCGTAAAGAGCGGCAGCGTTGGCACCCTTCAGCACGTTGATTGACTCGATATCGTCAGGGTTGATCATTGAGAGAGCGTCGCTACCCTCAGATACGCCTGTTGTAAGCATGTTTGCACCTGAACCTACCTGGCCGCGCTGTGAGTTGTTCATAGGAACACCATCGACAACGATAAGCGGAGTAGACGAACCGAGGATTGACTTGTTACCACGGAGGATAATCTTAGAAGCACCACCTGCACCACCTGCTGACGGAGTGATGGTTACACCAGATACCTTACCCTCGAGAGAGTTGGCAACGTTCGGGTCCTGTACACGGTTGAGGTCAGAAGCCTTAACCTGCTGTGTAGAGTAAGTAAGTGACGACTCCTTACGCTTGATACCCATGGCGGTAACTACAACCTCCTTGAGCACTGAGCTTTCGTCTTTCATGGTAACGTCAACGTTGGCACGACCGCCTACCTTTACCTCCTGCGGAGTGTAGCCGATATAAGAGAACACCAAGACAGCGTTCTTGTCCTTAACGTCGATTCGGTAGTTACCGTCAATGTCTGTAACTACACCAAGACCAGTGGCACCCTTCACTACGACGCTAACGCCGATGAGCGGTTCGCCAGTACCATCCTTAACAGTACCCTGAACGACAGCGCCCTGAGCCTGTGTCAAAGCATTAGGAGCTGCGTTGCCATTAGCCGAAGCATACTGCATAGGCAGACCTGCTGCGAGCATCGCAAAGGCGGCTTTCAGCACCATGTTGCCTTTCTCGTTTGATTTGTTGTTCATTGTTTGTTTTTTAATAAATGAATATAGTTGGAACCGGCAGGGCAGCGGCGCTGCCCGCCGGTTCACTATTCGTTGTTGTTACTTCTTGATTACGTTGAGAGCCTTGAACGGCTTGCCGTCCTTGAGCACCTGTACGATGTACATGCCCTTGCCACCCTGAACAGCTACGTTCACTGTCTCGCCGGCATCAGCACGGAAGTCGTTGCTCTGGAGCACCGCACCTGCTGCGCTTACGATGTTGATAGTGTAGAAGCCGCCCTCAGAGAAGCGGAGGTTTACGCTCTCTACGAACGGGTTAGGATAAACAGAGAAGCCTGCTGCGTCCTTAACGTCGTTGATTGCGTCTACGCCTGTGATAACGAGTACGCTCTCAAGTGCCTTCTCAGACTCGCCCCAGAAGTTGGTGAGCTTAACGCCTGCCTCATACTCGCCCGGACGAGCGAATGTTACGACAGCTGCCTTGTCATCCTCAGAAGAGATGCGACCGCCGTTGAGCTGCCATGTGTGTGAAGTCTTAACCTCGAGTGTACCCTCGATGCCAGGATAGCCTGTTACCTCATTGTTTGCACCTACTGTCTTGTAAGATGCTGTAGAAGTATTCTCACCGCCAGAGCCGTTCATCACAACCATTCTTGCCTTGTACTGAGCACCAGCCTTACCAAGGTTAACGAATGTAGAGTCGCTCTTGTCCATCTCCTCGAAGGTGTAGTAGCCCATGAGTCCCTCAGGAATCTCGTTAGCTGCATAGCCCTGCATTGCGCGAACTACCTCAGCGTCGGTAAGAGGCTTGTTCCAAACCTGAACCTCGTCGATAGTTGCGTTCAGACCTGCCTTGTAAACACCGCCACCACCGATGAACACGTTAGCGTGCTCAGAGGTATTGATACGAGAGTCAGAGCTGTTCTCACGCAGTGAAGATGAAGAGAAGTTGTTAGGACCTGCTACACACTTGCCGTTGAAGTAGATCTTCTGCTGCTTGTCAGAAGACTGAGTTACAACGATGTGGTTCCAAACACCCGGGTTGAGTGCGTAACCTGTAGACATCATCGACTCTCTCGGGTTGTCGTGAGCTGTCCAGCCAAAGGTGTTGAACGATACCTCGTTTGCAAGGTGGTTGCTGTTGCAGCCGTGCTCGCCAGCGTTGATCTGCGGACGAACCTGTACCCAGAGGTCACCCCAGTTGTTGTGCGGCCATCTGTCAGAGATAGTGTTCTTCTGGATGAGGTTTGTACCCTGCTTGTCGTGAGCATAGTTGTCTACCTTAACCCAGAGAGCGTAAGAGTAAGCCATGCTTGTGTTGTTACCGCCGTCGAGTGTTACATCTGCCGGAATCAAGAGCATGTTCGGGTCCTTTACAACAAGACCGCGAGATACCTTACCCTCACCGTCGCGAGATGTGTAGTTGAGCTTGATTTCCTCGTTTGTCTCAGCTGTCTGCTTGTCAGCAGTTACAGTCTCTACAACTGGCACAGCACCTGTCTTCTCAGGAGAGATGATAACCTTGCCGCGGAATGTCTCTGTCTTGCCCTCTGCATCAACAACCTCAAGGTCGTAAACGCCAACCTCTGGTACAGAAGTTGTGAACTGGTTGCAATTTGAGTACTTCTCGCCTACCTGAGCACCTGTCTGTGCGTTGAGCAGACGGAACGACTGAGCGTTCGGTGCGAACTGATCCTCGTAGTAAACCTTGAACTGCTCGTTCGGCTTGATAACCTGGCGGTCGATAGCTACCTCTGTAGACGGTGTGTCGTATTCAACCTTCTGGTATTCGCTCCAAGAGATTTCGCTCTTCTGCAGACCGTCAGGAGAAACGGCGCGTACACCGAAGCGGCAGTCGCGCTTCTCGAGGTCGGCTACCATAGGAGCGTCGATTACGTAAGCTGCCCATGATGTTGTAGCTGTAAGATACTGCTCCTTCTCGCCCTTCTGCTGGAACCAGATCTCGTAGTACCATGTGTCTACCTCGTCGTTGTATGTCTTAACGCCGCCGGTCTCTTCCTTGGCAGCGTAGCGGATCTTGAAGTCGCAAGTCTTGTCCTTACCGCGGAGAACATCAATCTCCTTAATCTTCGGAGCAACTGGAGCGAACTTCTGCTGCGGGTTGCGAACTGCGAGCTCACCAACGAGCATGTTGTAGTCCTTAGCTGTGTTGTCGAGACGGATACCGATCATTGCGATCTCGTCGCCAGACTTCAGACCGAGCTTGTCGAGAGTAGTGGTGAATGTTGTCCACTGACCGAACTTCTCAGCTGCAGGGATAGCAATCTCCTTGTACTCTGTGAGCTTGCCCTTGAGAGCTACGAACAACTTAGCGTGTGTGTCGAGCTCGTTGCTCATCTTATATGTAAGAGAGATGTTGTATGAAGGCTCTGTCTTGAGCAAAGTCTTGAAGAGCTTTACGCGTGATGTTGTTGTCTGACCCTTCAGGCGGAGGCAAGAGCCACCCCAGTAAGCGTCGTCCCATGTAAGCTCAGCCTGAGCGAGGTCGGCGCTCTTTGCGCTCTCGTTGCCGTCAACAATCCACCAACGCCATGTAGGCATGTAGTCCTGAGTAGCGATGTTGTGCCACTTGTGGTTGAACGTTACCTCGCCCTCGTTCTTGAATGTAAGACCGTTACCGAGGTTGAAGCGTGTAACGAACGGAACCTGCTGGATTGTAGACTTAGCTGTTACGTAGCTTGCTACACCGTGGAACTTACCCTTCAGGCTACCGTTGGCGAGTGTTACGACGTCGCTCCATCCGAGGATGTCAGGAGTGTTAGCCGGGTTGCGGTTGCCACCGCTGAACACCATCTCCTGCTTGTCGAGGTAAGCCTGCTGGATAGCCACGTCAGATGTACCGTAGTCGGTAGCGCTCTGGTGGATAAGACCCTGTGAGTGAGCACCCCAGAAGCCTACTGAAGCCTCTACGTCGTTGAGGTCGTTCCAGTTAGAGCTTGAAGAATGGAGCGCACGGCCCTGAATATCGAAGCCCTTGTAGTAGTCGTACGGGTCGCGACCAAGGCTCTTAGCCATTGCTGCAGAGTTCTTGAGAGCACCGTTACCTGTGTTGTAGTTAGAGAACAACATGTCGGTAACGATGTTGTCCTTATCGCCGAACTGATTCTTGTTGTGAGAACCAAGACCAGAGTCGAATGTGATGGCACCGTAGTCGTTAGTACCGTCATACCAGTGGAGCTGGAACTTCCAACCAATCTTCTCTGCCTCCTTATGGCACGCAGCGAAGAAGCCCTGGATCTGCTTCATTGTAGCAGCATTAGCATGGAACTCAGAGTTCACACCAACGCCGTCGATGCCGTAGTACTTGAGGATCTTAACGAAGCGCTCAACGTTTTTGTATGTGCCGTCAGAGTTCTTCTTTGTCAGCTCGCCGAAGGTCTTACCCCAACCGCTTGCTGAGTTCACGTTTACACTTGCAGCCCAAGGAATTGAAGCAACGCAACCTACCGCTACACCATTCTTGTGAGCAACGTCAGACAGACCGCCAGTTACGCGGAACCAAGGTGCTGTCCAGTTGCCGTGGATGCTGAGGTATGACCACATTGAGAAGTTGTCGCCCTCGAAACAGTAGCGTGGAAGAGCCTTCCAAGAAGACGTTGGGTCGTCGAGCGGAGTCCAGAGACACATCTTACGACCCGGCTTAGCCTGCTTGCTAACCTCTGCCTGATAGTCGTCAGCTTCGGCGATGCGCGGCAATGGGCGAACGCGTGAGATATAGAACTGGTCGTCCATTGCGCTCACCTCGCGCGGAGGTGTGCCGGCTTCCCAGTTCCAGATGTTCTCGAGGAGGTACTGGTCGCCCTTGTCCTGGATGTCTAACGGATGAGTCGGAGTACGCTGAGCGTAACCGAACACGCAGCCACACAGAAGCATGGATGCGAGGAGTGTTGTCTTTTTGTTGTTCATTTAGATATTGTTTTGTTGATTAGGTATTTAAAAGCGCAAAATTGACGAGTATACAAGTATGCTATGTTTTTATACAAGTGGACGAGTGGACGAGCAAACGAGCTTTTTGCACACCTATATATAATATAAGGTATATAATCAGCTTGTCTGCTTGTCAACTCGTTCACTCGTCTATATATTTACTCGTTTACTCGTCAACTTATAGATTTATTTTACTTACGAATAAGTTTCACAGTGCGAACGGTCTTGCCGTCCTTCTTCACATTAAGCACGTAGATGCCTGCCTTAGAAAGGTGTACGTTAACCACGTTGCCAGCGTTGAGCTGAGCAGCCTTGCGAGCAACCTGCTCACCAGCTGTTGTGTAAACGCTAACCTCGTATGCACCAGCCTCAGCGAACTCTACTATTGCGTCCTCGCCTACTGTGTAAGCCTTCATCTCTGTGCTCTCTACAGCGTCAACGCCAGTAGGATAAGCCACCTTGATTACAGAGAATGTCTTCTCTGCCTTACCAAGAGCGTTAGAGAGTGTAAGAGTTACGTCGTAGTCGCCACCGGTGCGGAACGAAACGTTTGCAGAACCAGCCTCGCCGTTACCAGTAACGTCAGCGAATGTAGCGTTCTTTGAAGTCCATGACGGCTTGGTCTCTACCTTGTAGGTCTCGCCAGATACGAACGGAGAACCTGCGATGTAGGTCGGCTCAATCCACTGGAGAGTAGCCTGACCCTCGCTGCCACCTGCTACCATATCCTGCATACCACCCTTCACAGCCTTTGTACCAGCAGATGTGAAGTAGTTGTCCGTTGCCTTCTTCTCGAAGTCCCAGAATGCCATTACGCCCTCAGGGAGGTTGTTAGCGTTGAGGTCGCCCATAGCAGCCTTAACGTCAGCTGCGGTAGCCACCTTGTCCCAAACTACTACGTTGTCGATTACACCGTCAAGACCGTAACGGTCGAAGAGCGGACCACCGATGCAGAGGTACATACCGTTTGTGATGCTGTAAACATCGCCCTGGTATGTTGGCTCATATGTAGCAGGACCGAATACAGGATTTCCACCCTGCAAACGCTTCCATTCTGTTACTGTCTGCTTAACACCATCCAAGAACATGTCGGCACGCAACTGACCCGCTGTATTGTAATCGAACGACATTGTAACGTGTACCCAGTTGCCTACGGGGAACTTGGTATTACCGTACTTGTACTGGAGCTCCTTGTTTGATGTAGCGTCTGAACCACGGAATGTGATACCATCAAAGCTACCATCTGGGCTGATCTGTGACCAGTTCCAACCCCAGTCGGTCTTAGGCCAACCATCCTGCTTGTTGTAAACATTGAAGAGAGTAGCCGACTTTCCTTCCTTGAGGCTGTTAATCTTCAACCAGAATGAGATAGAGAACGACTTCTTGCCTACGAGACCGAGATCAGCAGCAGCAACACCGAAGCGTGTCTCCTTCAGGTCGAGACCCTGTGAGCCTGCACCGTCAGCAGCACGGCCTGTGTAAGCCATCTTAACGCTCTCGCCGGTCTTGAGAGAAACTTCCTCATCGCTACCGTTAGCTGTGAGAGAGTAAATCTCAGGCAGAGCACCTGTTCCCTCGCCAGTGATCTGGATGTAAGATGCGAATGTACGTGTGGTCTGCTTAGCAGCACCATCCTCGCCGTACTCGTTGCCAGTAACCTTGAGGTCGTAGCTACCAGTTTCAGGAAGTTTTACTGTCCAAGAGTTGCCTTCGCCGCTCTTAACTACTGCGCCGTCCTTAACGATCTCCCACTTAGCAGCCGGGTGCTCAGGGTCGATGTAGCTGAGTGTGAACTCCTCGTTCGGCTTGATAGTCTTCTTGTTGCTCTGGATATCGTCGTTGTAAACGTATGTAGCAGGCTCCATGTAGTTGCTCCAAGCGATTTCTGACTCTGTCTTGTGGTCGAGAGCTACAGCAGAAACACCGAGGCGTACCTTTGCGTTTGCCTTAGTAGTCTGGATTGAGTAGTAGAGACCAGCCCAAGATGTTGTTGTACCCATGAGCATCGGCTCCTTACCCTCTTCCTGAGCGTAGAGACGGAAGTGAGATGTCTTAACGTCGAGGTTGTAGCACGGCTCGCCAGTTGCCTTAGTGTTAGGCATGTTGAAGATGATCTTAGCGTCCATACCAGCCTTGCTGTTGTAGAGCATCTTGGTGTTAGCAGCGTCGATAATCGGAGTAGCCGGTGTAGCGTAGTTGCCACGAACGATAGAGAACTCGCCGAGCATGAGGTCGAGGTTCTTAGCGTTCTTGAAGTTGAGAGCAACGAGAGCAAGAGTCTTGCCGTCGAAGTCAGAACCTACTGTGAATGTCTGCTTAACCCAGTCGTTAACGTCAGCTACGCGCTCTGACTTGCAGAGGTTGTAAGCTACGCCCTTGTCTTCGCTGCCCTCTGCTGAGAGAACGAGGTCGAGGTCGGTTGCGCCCTCGTTGAGCTTATAGCGAACAGTGATAACGTCGCCCTTCTTCAAAGCGTACTTTGTCTTGAAGAGGTGGAGATACTCGTTAGCTGTTGTACCGAACACCTTGAGTGTAGAACCTCCGAAGTAAGCGTCGTCCCATACGAACTGAGCGTCGAGGCCCTCAGCCGGAACGTCAGCTGCTGTACGTCCGAGGAGCTTGTTAGCGAACCAGAAATGCCATGTCGGCAGGTAATCCTGCATACCTACGTTGTACCAAGGTGTGCTGGTCTTGCGCTCGCCGTTAAGGTTGAAGAACTTACCATTACCGAGGTTGAAGTAAGTGATGAACGGCTCCTCAGCGAGATCCCAGCTCAGCGGTGAACGTGCTGTCATGAATGCAGCCATACCGTGCCAAGTCGGGTTGTATGCTGTGTACTGATGCTTGTCAACAATAGACGGAGTGATAACCGGGTTGCGGTTGCCGCCACCGAAGTAGCACTCTGTACGACGGAGGTAAGCAAACTGCTTCATCTCGTCAGACGAACCGAGCTCTGCACGGCTCTCCCAGAACATGTTCTGTGAGTGAGCACCCCAAAGACCGATAGAAACGCGCTGATCTGGCAGCAACGACCAAGATGTACCACCAGGCTCGCCACCCTGCATGTTAACACCGCAGTAGATATCGAGCGGATCGCGACCGAGCTTCTCTGCGAATGCCACTGAAGGACCGAGCTGACCACGGTTCCAGTTGTAGTTGAAGAAGAGTGATGTACGTACGTTGTCCTTGTCACCGAATGTCTCCTTGTTATGGTTGCCGAGACCACCGTCGAATGAAACCTGACCGTAGTCGTTTGTACCGTCATACCAGAAGTTCTCAAAGATCGGGTTAACCGGCTTCATCTTCTTAACGAGGGCTGCGTGGAAGTTGCGAACGCCCTTAACATAAGCGCCACCGCCATAGAACTCAGAGTTGTAGCCCATACCGTCGATACCATAGTACTGGAAGAACTTAGAAACCTTGTCTACGTCCAGACCAGCAAGACCCTTAAGGCATGCTGCCCAGCTTGCGCTGAGGCTTGCATTAGGAATAGAAGCTACACCCGATACACCAACACCGTTCTTGTGAGCTACGTCGAGGAAAGCAGCCGGGATACGTCCGAGCGGAGATGTCCAGTTGCCCCAGTGTGTAACGTACGACCACATAGAGAATACCTCTGAGTCGAATACGCCGTTAGGAAGTGCGTTGAAGTCGGGGTTGTTTACCGGAATCCAAGCGATGAGTTTCTTGTCGTTCTTCGCATTGAGATCAAGACGCACCTGTGTAGCCTCGTTGCGGAAACGAGCACGTGGCTTTACACGTGAGATGTAGAAGTTGTCGTCTGCTGTTACCTGGCTGCCAGGAGTCCAACCCTGAATAAGGGTGTGGAAGTTTTCGCTGCCAGTGTTCTTACCAGCTTCTACATAACCTTCACGCATCTGCTGTGCGTTAGCACTCATCACAGAAAGTACGAGACCTGCTGCGAGAGTCAAAGTTTTGCGGGAAAAATTCGCCATAAAGATTTGTATTTAGTAAATTGATTCAGTTTTTCTTAAACGAATGTATGTGTAAAAAGTTAGAGAATGGAGAGTATGGTTAGTACGCTTCCATTTGCTCTGCAAAAATACGCATTTTTTGTGAAAAAGATATAAATCAGATATTTCGTTTTTATTATATTAACATCTTTAACATTTCGGGCAAGGGCAGGGGGTGCACTTGTCTCTCAAGGGGGTGCAGTTGTCTCAACTGCACCAACCAAGTTAACTATACATTCTGTTCGGTTGGTGCACTTTTTGCTTGGTTGGTGCACTTGAGACAAGTGCACCCCCTGAAAGCACCCCCTGAAAGCCACTACAGCAAATACTGCACGTTGTCTGCTACATATAATGAGTAGCTATCTTCCGGAAGTCCGTTAGGGTTATTAACAATGTATGCCAGTTTATGTGCGAAGTCATCTTCCCCACGCATCATACGATCGAACATCTCGCGCTGCCAAACATTACCATCCGTCCCTACACATTGTTTTATCATTCGTGACGAATAGCGCTTCAACTTACTGACAATAGAGACAACGCTGTTTTCTCCTATCGGCGACAATAGAATGTGAACATGATTGGGCATTATGACGAAGGCATGGAGGTGATACGTCTGCTTGTCGTTGAAGAACAGAGCTTCCTCAACAAACTGCCTGCACTGCGCATTGCTCAACACACAACCGCCATATCCAATCTTCAACCACCCCTCCACTATTTCTTCCAAACGTTCTTCCTCTGCCGTCAGCTCTCCATCCTTTGTCTCGCACCGTCCTAACGCCTCACGCATGAGTGACAACTCCTGCAGTTTGGTCTGAGGAAGTGAGTCGGAAAGGCGGAAAGTGATAAACTGCACCGCCTCTGGCTGAAACCAATGAGGCAAGTGACCACACTGAATGAGGATGTCGGAATGACGCTTGAGGAAAGTGAGGTGGGACATGATGGGGTTGGGGGTTAGAGGGTGAGATAATTTGATTGAGGAGGGGCGGTGCTTGCAGGGGGTGCACTTGTCTCAAGTGCACCAACCAAACTAATGGTGTCACTTCTACTCGGTTGGTGCACTTCTATTCGGTTGGTGCAGTTCTTGCTTGGTCGGTGCACTTGAGACAAGTGCACCCCCTGAAGATACTTGGTTGGTGCCACTTCTACTCGGTTTTTTGCTTGGTCGGTGCACTTGGGACAAGTGTACCCCCTAAGAAGTGCACCCACTTATTAGTCGGCCAAAGTGAAGTCGAGCTGTTTCTTTTCGAGGTTGGCGCTTGCCACCTTGATGCGTACCGGGTCGCCGAGCTGATACTTGTTGTGATGGCGGCGGCCCACGAGACAGTAGTTGCGCTCGTCGAAGTCGTAGTAGTCGTCGTCGAGGTCGCGCATCGGCACAAGACCCTCGCAGTGGTTCTCGTCAATCTCGCAGTAGATGCCATACGACTGTATGCCCGAGATGTGTGCGTCGTAAACGTTGCCCACACGTTCCGACATAAACTCCACAGCCTTATACTTTATAGAGTCGCGCTCGGCGTTGGCAGCAATCTGCTCCATCTCCGACGAGTGCTCGCACAGCTCCTCGTAGTGCTCCTTGTTGGCAGAGCGTCCGCCCTGCTGGTAGCGTGTGATGAGTCGGTGAACCATCGTGTCGGGGTAGCGGCGGATAGGCGATGTGAAGTGAGTGTAATAGTCGAACGCCAGTCCGAAGTGACCGATATTGTGTATAGAATACTTCGCCTTCATCATAGCGCGCAGCGCCACGGTCTGTATGAGATTCTGCTCGCGCTTGCCCTCGCACGCCGACATGAGCGTGTTGAGCGACTTGGCGAGTGCGCCCTTCGTGCCGTCGGTCTTCATCTTGTAGCCGAACTTCACCACGAACTCGCGCAGCGTCTCGAGCTTTGTCGGGTCGGGGTTGTCGTGCACACGATAAGGCAGCGTCTTCGGCTTCTTGCCCTTTGCCACCTTGCCTACCGACTCAGCCACGGTGCGGTTGGCGAGGAGCATGAACTCCTCGATGAGCTTGTTGGCATCCTTCGAGCGCTTGAAGTAGCAACGCACCGGCTTGCCCTTCTCGTCTACGTCGAAGTGCAGTTCCTCTCGGTCGAACTTCACGGCACCGTTCTTGAAGCGTGCAGCGCGCAGCTTCTTAGCCAGTCGGTCGAGCATGATGAGCGCGTCGGCGTTCTCGCCCTTGTATCCGCCCTTAGGCGCTGCAGGTGCCGGTTCGCCCGTGCCGTCTACCACGCCGTTCTGTTCGAGCAGTTCCTGCACCTCCTCGTATGCGTAGCGGCGGTTCGACTTGATAACTGTATGCACAATGCGGTAAGCCTTCACGTTAGCGTCCTCGTCGAGGTTGAAGATTACGGAAAACGCCAGCTTCTCCTCGTCGGGTCGGAGCGAGCAGATGAAATTGCAGAGACGTTCGGGGAGCATCGGTATGGTGCGGTCGACGAGATAGATGCTCGTAGCGCGCTTCACCGCCTCCTTGTCAATCACGGAGCCTTCTGTGACGTAGTGCGACACGTCGGCGATGTGAACGCCCACCTCCCAAAGACCTTCCTTCAGCTGTCGGATAGAGAGCGCGTCGTCGAAGTCCTTTGCATCCTTCGGGTCGATGGTGCAGGTGAAGACGTCGCGGAAGTCCTCGCGCTCGGCGTAGTCCTCCGGCGTTATCTCTGCCGAAATCTTCTCGGCAGCCTCCTCCACGTTCTTCGGATACTTATACGGCAGGCCATACTGTGCGAGGATGGTGTTCATCTCCACGTCGTTGTCACCAGCCTTTCCGAGCACGTCCACCACTTCGCCAATCATGTTGCGGTGGTCCTGGTCGGGCCATTCCACGATGCGCACCACGGCGTTGTCGCCGTCCTTGCCGCCTTTCAGCTTGCGGCGCGGAATGATTATGCTGTTAGCCAGCACGTTTGCCGGAGAGATGAGCGTGCAGAGGTCGTGGTCGAACGAGAGTCGTCCGACGAAGGTGTCCTTGGCGCGCTCCAGAATAGCTATCACCTGCGCCTCCTTGATGTGGTTCTTGCGGCGAGCCATGCAAGCGAAGCGCACGCGGTCGCCGGTGAGAGCCCACATCGAGTTGCGTTCAGCCACGAAGATAGGCTTGTCTGAGTCGTCGGGCATGATAGAGTTCTTGCCGTTTGTCTTGCGCTGGAAGATGCCCTCCTGCACCTGTCCCTTCATATTGAGCTGGTAGGAGTTGTCGGTCACTCTGGTGATGAAGTCGTCCCACGCCATCTCCTCCATGATGTCGATGGCGAGCATCTTCAGCGGATGAGTGTCGAGGTGGAGTGTGCGGAAAATCTCTTTGAACGTAAGCGTCTTTCCCGGATTAGCGGTAAAGAGTTCTTCCAGCTTCGGGGCGAGCTGTTTCTTGGTTAAGCGTTTGCCGCCTTTCTTTCCTTTTCCCATAGTTTTATTCTTTTATTCGGCGTGCAGTCGTGCGTAAGGTTAGCCTTGCGGGTTAACGTTTTCGTAGACGAGTTGAAAGCTATATATATAATAAGGTGTAATTCAGCTCGTCATGGTTGCATATTCTGCCCGTCGTAGTTATTGTTTTACTTTGCAAATAAACAAAAAATATTTGGAATATCAATGCGATTGGCTTAGTTTTTTAGGCTTTCATGACATCTTGACGCTCGTATCTGTCGGCACAATCCTTTCAAATCACGATATACGGTCATAATATTAATCAGTTTTAGCAGATTCTAACTAAAAAAGGATAAATTTGCAGATTGTAACCAAATAACATCAAAATCTAAAAAATATGAGAAAATCATTTCTTACATTCGTGCTTACACTGCTCGCAGGAGCATTGTTCGCACAGCAACCCGCAAGAGTGAACGTTGCGGAAGGCACACTCGAAGGCGTCAACGAGTCGGGCGTAAAGACATTCAAGGGCGTTCCGTTTGCTGCTCCGCCCGTGGGCGACCTCCGATGGAAGGCTCCGCAGCCCGTAGCAAAGTGGCAGGGCGTGCGACAGACCCAACCCTATGCAGGAGAGCATATTCGGCGACATGAACTTCGGCACGAAGAAGATGAGCGAAGACTGCCTGTATCTCAATATCTGGACACCGGCAAAGGACATGAACGAGCATCTGCCTGTTCTTATCTACTTCAACGGCGGCGGACTGATAGCTGGCAGCGGCAGCGAACCGCGCTATGCCGGCGACGCTATGGCTCGCAAGGGCATCATCTCCGTTACAGCCAACTATCGCGAGGGCATCTTCGGCTTCTTCACCCACCCGCAACTCTCCAAGGAGACCGCATACAAAGGCTCGGGCAACTACGGTCTGCTCGACCAGGTGGCTGCCATCAAATGGGTTAAGGACAACATTGCCGCTTTCGGCGGCGACCCTGAGCGCATCACTATCGTAGGCGAGTCGGCTGGCTCTATGTCGGTCAGCGCACTCATGGCTTCGCCTTTGTGCCAGGGACTGTTCGCCCAGGCTATGGGTTCGAGCGGTTCGGTGATAGGAATGAAGAAGGTGTACACGCTGAAAGAGGCTGAGGCACGAGGCGTGGAGATGGCAAAGAAGATAGGCTGCAAGAACTTAAAGGAGTTGCGCGCCATGCCGGCTGAGGAACTTATGAAGAAGGCTGGCAGCGTCGCTGTATACAACGTAGACGGCTATTTCTGGACTAAGCAGCCTTACGACGTCTTCGCCAATGGCGAGCAGACCAAGGTGCCGCTGCTCATCGGTGGCAACAATCTGGAGGCGAACGCCATGTATATCCTCGGTGGCAGACCGGCAACCATTGAGAACCTGAAGGCTGCGGCACGCAACATCTTCGGCGACGCTACCGACGAGCTCTTCAAACTCTACGGACTCAACACCGACGCCGACGTAACCGGACAACCGGGCAACGAACTCGGCGGCGACTGCTTCCTCGACTACTCTACATGGAAGTGGGGCAACATGCACAAGCTCACCAGCGGACAGCCTGTTTACCGCTACCGCTACTGCCATCCGCGTCCCGACATGCTGTTGAAGGACAAGGTGGCTGGTCTTGCAGGCGGCGTTCAGGACAAGACCGACGACACGCCTGCCGCTCCGCGTGCTACCGGCGCCGTTCACTCTGCCGACATCGAGTATGCTATGGGCACACTGCCTACCAACCGCGTATTCGACTGGCAGCCTGAAGACTACGTCGTTTCGGACATCTTCAGCAACTACTACGTCAACTTCGTGAAGACTGGCAACCCTAACGGACTCGGACTCATCGACTGGCCTACAACCAACGGCAAGAGCGTAGCTCCTGTGCTGCAGATCGACGTGAACACGTTCGTAAAGGAAGACCCGAACATGGAGAAGCGCTACGAACTTATGGATAAGCTGTTCTGGAAGTAGGATTCCGCATATAAAAGAATATCACAGAGCGCATTAAACAGCAAGAACCACATTGTCTGCTCTGAAGAGATGCGAGACAATGTTGTTCTTGCTGCTTTTTGGTTGGTGCACTTGCTTTTTGGTTGGTGCACTTGAGACAAGTGCACCCCCTTGTGCAAACGTTTACACGGCACAACGAAATTTTGTGCGTCCGTAATGCGTTCTATATTATAATAATGTGATAACTTTGCAGAAGTAATTAAAAACCAATCGAACGAATGTCTGAACTACAACCCACCACGATGAAGGACATCGCCGAGCATTTCGGTGTGTCCATAGCTACTGTGTCGCGTGCGCTCAACGGCAGCGAACGCGTCAGCGAGGAGAAGCGCAAGCTTATCTGCGAGTATGCTCATGAGCACAACTTCTATCCGAACGACATCGCCAAGTCGCTGCGCAACTCTCACAAGCAGCCGGTGAAGGTGATTGGCGTCATCGTGCCCGAGTTCACCCATTATTATTTCTCATCCATTCTCAACGGCATTGAGGACGCTGCGTCGAAGCGCGGCTACCGCATCATCGCCACCACGTCGCGCGAGCAGTACGAGCGTGAGGTGCAGCTCTGCCAGATGTTCGAGGCTCATCAGGTGTGCGGCGTCATCGTGTCGCAGGCTAAGGAGACGCAGGACTACGCCCACTTCCAGTCGCTCATCGACCGCGGCATACCGCTCGTGTTCTACGACCGTATCTGCACGGGCGTGGACGCCAGCCGTGTGGTGGTGGACGACTATCAGGGTGCGTTCATCGCCGTGACCCACCTCATCGAGACGGGCTGCCGCCGCATCGCCTTCTACGGCATGAAGGGCAAGACGGCGCTCGGACAGAACCGCTACAACGGCTATCACGACGCCCTGCTGAAGGCTGGTCTGCAGCCCGACGAGTCGCTGGTGTTCGTCTGCGACAACCGCGAAGACGCCGAGCGCATCACGCCAGACATTCTGTGCCGCGAAGACCGCCCCGATGCGTTCTTCTGCGTGAACGACGACACGGCTATCAGCGTAATGTACACGGCTAAGCACAACGGATTCCGCGTGCCCGACGACGTCTCGGTATGCGGATTCACCAACGGCGAGCGCGCCATCGCCTGCGACCCGCAGCTCACTACCGTAGAGCAGCGCGGAACGAAGGTGGGCGAAGAGGCTGCCACCATACTCATGGACAAGGTGGAGGGCATCACGCCGCGCAACCATATAGAGAAGCGCGTCGTAAGAACAAGGCTCGTCGTGAGAGAGAGCACCAAGAGCTAAGAAGGCTTAGCTCCTAAAGAGGCCTAAGAAGGCTTAGTTCGGCCTAAGCGCACCATAAGAAAAAAACCAAAAAAACAAATAACAATGAAACCAAAACCAAACCTAAGTTTCTGGAAACTGTGGAACCTCAGTTTCGGATTCTTCGGCGTACAGATTGCGTACGCCCTGCAGAGCGCTAACATCTCGCGCATCTTCGCCACACTTGGTGCCGACCCGCATAGCCTCAGCTACTTCTGGATACTGCCGCCGCTCATGGGCATCCTCGTGCAGCCCATCATCGGCACACTCAGCGACCGCACATGGTGTCGCTTCGGACGCCGCATTCCCTATCTCTTCATCGGCGCATCGGTGGCTGTAGCCGTGATGTGCCTGCTGCCCAACGCCGGTTCGTTCGGCATGGCGGTCGGCGCGGCAATGGTGTTCGGCCTCATCTCGCTGATGTTCCTCGACACGAGCATCAACATGGCGATGCAACCGTTCAAGATGCTCGTGGGCGACATGGTGAACGAGAAGCAGAAGTCGCTCGCCTACTCCATACAGTCGTTCCTCTGCAACGCCGGATCTATCGTGGGCTACCTCTTCCCCTATTTCTTCACAGCCATCGGCATAGCCAACGAGGCAGAGAAGGGCGTCATACCCGACTCCGTAATCTACTCTTTCTACATCGGCGCCGCTATACTCATCCTCTGCGTCATCTACACCACACTGAAGGTGAAGGAGTGGAACCCGCAGGAGTACGCCGAATACAACGAGGCGAAGCCCGAGGAAGACGAAGGCAAAGCCAACTGGATTGAGCTGCTGCGCAACGCTCCGTCGATGTTCTGGAAGGTGGGCGCCGTGCAGTTCTTCTGCTGGGCGGCGTTCATGTTCATGTGGACATACACCAACGGCACCATCGCCGACACCGTATGGAACACCACCGACACAGCGTCGAAGGGCTATCAGGAGGCTGGCAACTGGGTAGGCGTGATGTTCTGCTGGCAGGCTGTAGGCTCGGTGCTGTGGGCTATGGCTCTGCCGCGCTTCAAGAACGAGAAGGCGGCTTACGCGCTGAGCCTTGTCATCGGCGCCGTGGGCTTCGCTCTCGTGCCGTTCGTGCACGACCAGAACCTGCTCGCTCTGCCGTTCATGCTCATCGGCTGCGCGTGGGCTGCAATGCTCGCCATGCCGTTCGCCTTCGTCACGAACGCTCTTGAGGGCTACGGACACAAGGGCGCTTACCTCGGACTCTTCAACGGCACTATCTGCATACCGCAGATCATCGCTGCGGCGTGCGGCGGTACGCTGCTCTCGATGGTAGGCTCGGTGCAGAGCAACATGATGCTCGTGGCTGCGGCGTCGCTCGTGCTGGGCGCCCTGTGCGTAGCTCGCATCAAGAAATAACGCGATGGTTAGTAGCGGTGGTATTCTTGCCACCGCAACAACCTATTATTTTATATTGCTGTCTGGTAAAACTAATAATGTGGTCAAAGACGGGCTGAAAGCCCAACAATCACATAGCCCAGGGCAGCGCCCTGGGTATTGAGTGTATATGTTGAACAATGCGCCCTGTAAGGGCAAAAGCCTTAATAATTAGGCTTTTGCCCTTACAGGGCGTTAGGTTAGTGTGGCGCATATTTACCCAGGACGTTGCCCTGGGCTATGTGCTTCTGCCCCTTCGGGGCGTGCTATTTGTGAGTTTTGATACACCCTCCTATGTGTTTCTGCCCCTTCGGACCTTGCTGCTGCGGAGGCCGGAGACCTCCGCTACTAAATAATCCGCTTAATCCGTTTATTATATACCTATCCGTTGTTAACGAACATACATATTCGTCCTTAATTGATAGCGATCTGTCATCGTGCAGCGAACGCCGCCCGATTGGATTCCGTACGCCGTCCAATCGGATCGCGTACGCCGTCTGATTGGATTGCGTACGCTGCACGATGACTTTTATTAGGATTCAAATTTCTTTATTTAATACTTTTGACACGCCCTCTTGCTTGCGTAAACGTTTACATGCACTATACATTAGATTTATATTAAAAAATAGTGCAACGAATTGATATAAATCATAATTTTGCACGTGGAAAGATCCTAATAACATTTGTGACTAAAAACAATTTATTATAAAATCAAAAGCTACATGAAGAAGCAGGTTAAATTCCCTAATGCCCTCAGAACAGCTACGCTCTCAGCAGGCTTGTTCCTATCGGCAAGCGCCTTCGCACAGCAGGTTGTTGTGAAAGGCAACGTAGTAGACGAAACCGGCGAGCCGGTTATCGGTGCTTCCGTCAAGGTTGTAGGCGGTACATTAGGTACTGTTACAGACATCGACGGTAATTTTACTCTCAATGCCGACAAGAAGTCGACCATTGAAGTGACCTACATCGGCTACGAGCCAGTAAAGATGCAGGCCGGTCAGAACCTCACAATCCATCTCAAGAACTCTTCCTCTACACTTAACGAGGTTGTCGTTATCGGTTACGGCGCTGTGAAGAAGTCGGACCTCACCGGTTCGGTTACAGCTCTTAAGCCAGACTCAAAGAACAAGGGTCTTGTGGTGAACGCTCAGGACATGCTCTCTGGTAAGGTGGCAGGTGTGAACGTTACGTCAAACTCTGGTGAGCCAGGCGTCGGCACACAGATCCGCATCCGTGGCGGCTCTTCACTGAACGCCAGCAACGACCCGCTGATCGTTATCGACGGCGTGCCTATGGACAACAACAAGGTGGGCGTCACGATGGGCAACTCAGCCTCCAACTTGCTTTCTACCATCAACCCGCAGGATATCGAGTCGTTCAACGTGCTGAAAGACGCTTCGGCTACAGCCATCTACGGTTCGCGCGGTTCTAACGGTGTCATCATCATCACCACAAAGAAGGGTCACAAGGGTCAGAAGCCGGAGATAAGCTACTCGGGTTCTGTATCGCTCTCTATGAAGAAGAAGACTCAGGACGTTATGAACGGCGACGAGTATCGTGCTTACATCAAGAGCCTCTTCAACGAGAACGACAATGCCGTTAAGGCTCTCGGTACAGCCAACACCGACTGGCAGGAACTTATCTACCGCAAGGCAGTGAGCCACGACCACAACGTGACGGTATCTGGCTCTGTAAAGGACTATCTGCCCTACCGCGTATCTCTCGGCTACACAGGCCAGCAGGGTATCTTGAAGAACTCTGACTACAACCGCTACACGGCTTCAGTGAACCTCAACCCGTCGTTGCTGAACAACCACCTCAACCTCAACCTCAACGCCAAGGGCATGTTCTCTAAGGCTAAGAAGGCTGACACAGCTGCCATCGGCAATGCCGTTTCGTTCGACCCGACACAGAACCCGTACGGATACACATCGCAGCGCGACCTCGCTATGCTCGGTTCTAACGCACAGCAGACACTGCAGAACTTCGGCGGCTACTTCAACTGGCTTACCGCCGCAGGCGGACTTGGCGACCCGTCATGGGCATTCACACGCTTCAAGGACGCTCCTGCCAACCCGCTCGCTCTGCTCGAACTCGGCAACAAGCAGGAGAAGGTAAGATCGTTCATCGGTTCGGCTGACATCGACTATAAGGTGCACGGTTTCGAAGACCTGCGTCTGCACGCTACTCTCGGTCTTGAGGTGGCTAAGGGCACAGAGGACGAGTCGCAGCCTACATCTTATGCCTCTACATTATATTATGGTGGCATCACAGACAACGAGACCTTCAAGCGCAACGAGCTGCTCAGCCTCTACGCTCAGTACTACAAGGACTTCAGCAAGAACCACCACTTCGACATCATGGGTGGTTACGAGTATCAGCACTTCTTCTTCCGCTACAACAACTCGTGGATGCAGTACTACCCGCAGACACACCCGACACTTGCAGGTGAGGTGTTCAAGGACACTAAGGACGTAGACAAGTACGAGAACTACCTCGTTTCGTTCTTCGGACGTGCCAACTACACACTCATGAACCGCTACTTCTTCACCGCTACGGTGCGCGACGACGGTTCATCACGCTTCAAGGACCACTGGGGACTCTTCCCGTCGTTCGCTTTCGCATGGAACATGAAGGACGAGAACAACATCAAGGATATCAACTGGCTCTCTGAACTTAAGTTCCGCGCCGGCTACGGTGTGACTGGTCAGCAGGAAGGCATCGCCAACTACATCTGGTTCAAGCAGTACAAGAAGGGCCAGAACTTCGGCAAGTACCCGATTATCGGCGACGGTTCTATCTATACTCCGCTCTACTACAACGACAAGCTGAAGTGGGAGACCACAACAACGTATAACCTCGGACTCGACTTCGGCATCTGCAAGCGACTCACCGGTAGCATCGACTGGTACGTACGCAAGACCGACGACCTTATCAACGACGCACCTGTAACTGCACTCGCCGGCTCTGCCGACAAGGGCTTGCAGAACATCGGTTCGTTGAAGAACACCGGTGTTGAGCTTTCGTTGAACTACGTAGCAGTGAACACCAAGGACTGGTACTGGACAATGAACTACAACTTCACGTACAACCGCAACCGCATCACCGACCTCAACGGCGTGAGCGACAATGGCGACCCTGTAATGGCTGGCGACAACATCGACAATTCTAACAAGGTGCTCGCTTACCAGACTGGCTACGCTGCCAACTCGTTCTACGTTTACCAGCAGGTTTACGACAAGAACGGCAAACCGCTTGAGGGCGTGGTAGTAGACCGCAACGGCGACGGTGTCATCTCTGAGGCTGACCGCTATCTCTACAAGAGCGTTATGGCTCCCGTAACAATGGGCTTCTCTACACGCGTTGAGTGGAAGAACTTCGACCTCGGATTCTCACTCCGTGCAAGCCTCGGCAACTATGTATACAACAACTTCGAGCAGGGACAGCGTCTGAAGACTACCAGTGCAGTATGGTGCCAGGACTCTTACTTAGCTAACCGCTCTGTAAGCAGCCTCGGCTGGTTGTCAGACTCTAACACATCGAAGCTCTCCGACTACTTCGTACAGAACGCTTCGTTCCTGAAGATGGACAACATCACACTCGGCTACTCGTTCAACCGTCTCTTCAAGAGCGGCTCATGGAAGGGCATCTCTGGTCGTGTATACGCTTCTTGCAGCAACGTGTTCACCATCACCAAGTACAGCGGCATCGACCCTGAGGTATACAGCGGCATCGACAAGGACGTTTATCCGCGTCCTATCACATTCCAGTTCGGTCTGAACCTCAACTTCTAAACAAAAAACATAACTTAAACGATTCACGACAATGAAAAGATATATAAAATCGGCTCTCGCACCTGCCGCTGCGCTGCTCATCAGCCTCGCTTCGACATCGTGCCTCAACGACCTTGACAAGGAGCCTATCAGCCCGAAGATTGACCTCAACGTCAACAACGACGGACTGCTCAACAAGTGTTACGCCAACTTCGGCATCAACGGCAACGGTAGCGGATCGAATAGCGACGACGATCCGGACGTAAAGGGATTCAACGACCCAGGTATGACCGGTCTTGTACGTGCTATGTTCAACATGAACGAGCTGCCTACCGACGAGGCTACATGCTCATGGGGCGATGGTCTGCAGGAGCTCAACTCGGCTAAGTTCGACCCGTCACACGCTTGGGTGAAGCTCTACTACACACGCCTCACTCTGGGCATCACGTTCTGCAACCAGTATCTCGAAGTTGCAGGCGGCGAGGACAAGCAGAAGACAGCAGAGTGCCGCTTCCTCCGCGCTATGCAGTACTACCTGCTTATGGATGCTTACGGAAATGTCGGTTTCTCTACATCACTCGAGAAACCGCAAAGAATGGAGCGCGCAGAACTCTACAAGTGGCTCGTAGAAGAGCTGACCGCCATCGAACCCGACCTCGCCGAGCCGAGAGTGAAGACCGGCAGCGACGCCGACTACGGTCGTGTAGACAAAGCTGCTTGCTGGATGCTTCTCTCACGCCTCTACCTCAACGCTGAGGTTTACAGCGGCAAGGCTGAATGGCAGAAGGCTAAGGACTACGCCAAGAAGGTGATGGACTCTCCGTACGACATCAACACTACATCTGTAGGTCGCTGGAGCGCATACCAGCTTGTGTTCATGGGCGACAACGACAGATCTGCTGCCGCAAAGGAGATTCTCTTCCCTATCGTGAACATCTCTGGCAAGACTGCAAGCTACGGCAACTCGCTTTTCCTCATAGCTGCTTGCTTCGATCCGTCTATGCACGCCAATCCAAACGACCCGGACGGTTCAAACGGTTTGGTAGGTCAGCAGTGGATCGGTCTGCACCCACGCGTTGCGTTGCTCAAGAAGTTCTTCCCGAGCACATCTGCTCCTGAGGTTCCTTCTTACGAGATGACTTCTCAGGCAGGCGACGACCGCGCTATCTTCTGGGGTCAGGGTCGCACATACGAGATTGAGAACATCACAAAGTCGGCTGAGGGCTACGGCGTCTGCAAGTTCCTCAACTACAACAGCGACAACTCTACACACGCCGACCCGACTTTCGCTGATATGGACTGGCCGTTCATGCGTGCTGCAGAGGCTTACCTCAACTATGCAGAGGCTGACGCTCGCCTCAACGGTGGCAAGACATCGCAGGAAGGCACACGCATTCTGAACAAGCTGCGCGAACGTGCCAACGCAAGCACTCGCGCCGAGTCAAGCAACTACTCGCTCAACGAGATCTGCGACGAATGGGCTCGCGAGTTCTACTTCGAGGGTATGCGCCGCACAACACTCGTACGTTTCGGACTCTTCGGTGGCAACACTGGCTACAACTGGGACTGGAAAGGCGGCGAGTCGGCTGGCAAGAACTTCGAGGCATACAAGAACATCTACCCGATTCCTCTGACACAGCTCCAGAGCAACACAAACCTCAAACAGAACTCTGGTTACACCAACTAATAACAACGTCCGGAGGAGAGCGACAACCTCTCCTCCACCGTTACAATCAACCTAACAAACAAGCATAAACAATATGAAAAAGATATTGAAATCGGCATTGCTGATCATGATGGGTCTCGTGATGTTCACATCGTGCGAGGACGACAACGACAGCAATCCTATCGTTAAAACACCGACGGAGTTTCGTTTGAACACTCCGGCACTGGCTGCTACGAATATCGACCTCACCAACTCTTCAGCAATAGTGTTCACATGCTCGCAGCCTAACTACGGTTTCCCTGCATCTACTATGTATAAGGTGCAAGTATCGCTGAAGGAAGATATGACCGACTTCGTAGAACTCGACCAGTCGTTTCCTAATACAGTATGCAGCGTAGACGCAGCTATGCTCGCAAGCACACTCACCACAATGGAACTGAACGCAGGCAAGAGCGAAGCCGACTTCCCGATGGATGTAAAGGTATATGTACGTATGCGTGCCTACATGACAACCGATACCGGCGAGCCGGTGGCTGACACCGAGATTCTTTCTAACGTCATCTGCCTTGAGAACGTTCACCTCAACTACTCGCTGGCTCCTGTTACAATGCCTGAGCACCTCTACGTAGTAGGCGGCTTCTGCGGATGGGACTGGGGCAACAGCTTCGAGTTCGTACCGGTTTACGAACATCCGGAGATGTACTGGCGCATGGTTTGGATTGACGAGGCTGGCGTTAAGATCAACACAGCTAAGGATTGGGACGGCAACCAGAAGGGCTACAACGACATCACCGTAGCCGGCGACCTCGCTGACAAGATCTCTGCTAACGGCGACGGCAACATCTGCTCTACAACTCCGCAGTGGTACCTCATGGTGGTTACTGCTTCTGTAAGCGGACGCGATATCAAGTACACAGTAGAGTTCAACGAGCCGAACGTTTACCTCATCGGCGAAGCAATGGGCCAAACCGAATATAAGGAACTGGCGGAGGACTGCAAGTTTGAGGTTCCGACAACAATGGACGCCGACTTCGTTTCACCGGCATTCATTGGAGACACACCTGAAGGTGCCGGCGTGCGTGCTTACGTCAAGATTCCGGGCAACGACTGGTGGCACTCTGAGTTCATGGCGCTCAACGGCGAGATCGCTTACCGTGGCAAAGGCGGCGACCAGGACCGCGTGGCAGGTAAGGTTGGCCAGAAACTCTACCTCAACTTCGCAACCGGCAAGGGTAGCATCAAGTAAAAAAGAAGTTTCGCAAGTTTCGCAAGTCAACCGCACTTGCGAAACTTGAACAAAGTGACTTTAAACATTTAAACAGACAAAGGAAATGAAAAATATTTCAAAACTTTTAGCTTTCGGCTTCATGGGTCTCATGCTCGCTTCGTGCGACGACAGCTACGACGACTGGAGCCAGCCACAGCAGAACCCGCAGGAGGAGATTATCACACTGCCTAACTTCACTGCTACAGTGGCACAGCCTATCGACTTCGATCAGGTTACATCAGACAGCGTGACGGTGTTCACACTCAACGACGCAACTCTTCCCGAGGGCGTGACTCTCGAAAAAGGACGACTCGAAATGACAGCACAGAACGCTGCAAAGACTATGGTAAACGTGAGCGGAAACGGACGTGCCTGCACAGCCGAACTGCTCGACGCAGTAGTAGCGGCTTACGGCAAACGTCCAGTGGAGCGCACAATGAAAGCCGAGGTGCTGCTGAACGCCATGAAGGACGGACAGGCTGCACTCATCAAGGCTGGAACAATCGAACTGAAGCTCACTCCGAAGGCATCGGAGTACACACCTATATATTATCTCGTAGGTGAGTTGCAGGGCTGGAAACCAGAGGTTAAGACTTGCATGTTCTACCCGCAGAGCCAGACAGTGCAGACCTACACCACACAGTGGACTGGTGCTGGCAACCTGAAGATTTGGGACGAGAACAACTTCGGCGATTGGAACAACTGTATCGGCGCAGCTACCGACGGCGACAACGCTGCTTCTGGCAAGCTCGTAACAAGCAATGCCGGCGCAATGGTATGTCCGGAGCCAGGCGCCTTCTACACACTGAAGGTTGACTTCGAGACTATGTCGTACACATGGACAAAGCTCGAGAACCAGACTCCTAAAGAGTTCGAGAAGATCGGTCTCATCGGTGGCTTCAACGAATGGGGAGGCGACGAGGAGCTGACTGCTACCGCACCGCACAACTGGACTGCGGAGGTAACTTTCGCTGCGGATACCGAACTGAAGTTCCGTGCTAACGGCGGTTGGGACGACAACTGGGGTGCTGGCGTGAACATAGCAGAGAAGTACTACGGCACTGGCACAAATGGCGGCGATAACATCAAGGTTCCGGCTGGCACATACAACGTGTTCTTCAACGACATCACCGGCGAGTTCGTATTCGCTGCAAAGTAAACTTTTGATATCAAACATATAAAAAATAAAAAGTGAGATTGCGCATCAGTCGCGATCTCACTTTTTCATATCAGCGTTTTCCTATCATAAATACTGTCCGGTAAACAATTAGTTTCCCTTATATTGGTTTGTTTATCAACGTTTTATAGTAACCTAAAATCCGCAACTATCATCCAATACACGATTAAGGGTAGATTTATGAGTC
>ENA-ORTY01000285-ORTY01000285.1-human-gut-metagenome-genome-assembly--contig:-NODE-285-length-69580-cov-22.844588_pt1 | contig 69580 bp, 58 predicted proteins | sample MGYA00241917_ERZ509198 | MGnify/ENA primary metagenome ERZ509198 (study PRJEB26280, sample SAMEA2338857) | human gut metagenome | biome: human gut; feature: human-associated habitat; material: faeces...
GCGTAAATTATGAGAAAATTCAAGTAGTTTTCTCATTTTTTATAACTTTTTTTCACTAATGACTTTATTAATGTATTATTATATGTTATTATAATATATATAAATATAAGCAATTATTTTTTAATTAAAATAAAACGGAGGAAAAATGGCAAACACTAATAATTACGACCAAAGTGCCATACAGGTTCTTGAAGGCTTAGAGCCCGTTAGAAAAAGACCCGGTATGTACATAGGTTCAACGGATACTAGAGGCTTACATCACCTTGTAATAGAGGTAGTAGACAACAGTATCGACGAGGCGCTAGCCGGTTATTGCACCGCCATCGACGTTACCATCAATAAAGATGGTTCTTTAAGCGTAAAGGACAACGGAAGAGGTATTCCTACGGGTATTATCGAATCGGAGGGAAAATCAGCAGTTGAAGTAGTTCTTACAAAACTACACGCAGGCGGAAAGTTTAATGGAAAAGGTTATACTATTTCAGGTGGACTACACGGCGTAGGCTTGTCTTGCGTAAATGCGCTTAGCGAGTGGCTAGAAGTAGAAGTAAGGCAAAACGGCAAAATTTACAAACAAATTTTTAATAGGGGCATACCACAAAAGCCACTACAAGAAATAGGCGTAACGGACGAAAACGACACGGGTACGTTAGTTACTTTCTATCCTGACGACGAGATATTCGAAACCTTGGAGTTTGACTACAATTATCTAAAAGAAAGGTTTAGAGAAACGGCATACCTAAACAAAGGGTTAAAGATAAACCTTGCCGATTATCGACCTGAAGAGGCAAAGAAGATATCTTTCCACTATGAAGGCGGTATCGTGTGCTTCGTTGACGATCTAAACAAAAATAAGACCACTATTTTTGAAAATACCGTATATTTTGACGGCAAGGTTGGAACGAGCGAAGTAGAAGTTGCTCTTCAATGGAACGACGGCTATTCAGAGGTTATAAACGCTTACGCAAACAACATAAACACCGAAGAGGGTGGTACGCACCTAGAAGGATTTAAGTTTGCCGTAGCAAAAGTAATAAACGATTACGGAAAGAACAACAAAATATTAAAAGAAAACGAGAAACTTACGGGTGACGACACGAGAGAAGGTATAACCGCTATACTTAGCGTAAAACTTACAAATCCTCAATTTGAAGGTCAAACGAAAACCAAACTTGGTAATAGCGAAATGAGAACTATCGTGTCTAAAATCGTTACTGAAAATTTAGGTACGTACCTTGAAGAGCATCCAAAAGAGGCAAGGGAACTTATCTCTAAGTGCGTAACGGCGCAAAGAGCAAGAGACGCTGCAAGAAACGCAAGGGAATTAACTAGGCGTAAAGGCGTGCTTGAATCTACTACTTTACCGGGAAAACTTGCAGACTGCTCCGAGAAAGACCCTAAACTTTGCGAAATTTATCTAGTTGAGGGCGACTCTGCAGGTGGAAGCGCAAAACAAGGTAGAGATAGAAGATTCCAAGCAATCTTACCACTAAGGGGTAAAATACTTAACGTAGAAAAGGCAAGTATGCACAAGATACTAGACAATCAAGAAATTCGTACTATGATAACGGCGTTTGGTTGTGGCGTGCATCAAGATTACGACGAAAGCAAACTACGTTACGACCGTATTATTTGTATGACTGATGCCGACGTAGACGGAAGCCATATTAGAATACTTATGCTAACCTTCTTTTTCAGGTTTATGCGTCCGTTAATTGAAAACGGCCACGTATATATTGCTCAACCACCACTATACAAAATTAGTAAAGGTAAGCAAGAGTTCTACTTCTACGACGACGAAGCGTTAGAGAAATTTTACGAGGAAAACGGCAGAAAATGCGGTGATTTACAAAGGTATAAGGGTCTTGGCGAAATGAATCCCGAACAACTTTGGGAAACCACGATGAACCCTGACAACAGAATATTACTAAAAGTAACTATGGAAGACGCTATGGAAGCAGACAGTTTATTCAGTTTGCTAATGGGCGACCAACCTGAATTACGTAGAGAATTTATCGAACAAAACGCAGGTCTTGTAAAAGATTTGGATATTTAGGAGAGAAATATGAAAGAAGAAGAAAAACAAGATTTTGCCAAATCATTAGAAAACTCGAAAATAAAGGACGTCAAAGTAGAAGACGAAATGAAAAAATCGTTTATTGCCTACGCAATGGCGGTAAACGTATCAAGAGCAATACCAGACGTAAGGGACGGATTAAAGCCCGTTCATCGTCGTATTTTGTACGCTATGAACGAACTTGGCTTGTCTAACGACAAACCGTTTAGAAAGTGTGCAAGAATCGTAGGTGACGTATTAGGTAAGTACCACCCACACGGTGATACTGCCGTTTACGACGCGCTTGTTAGATTAGCGCAAGACTTCTCTATTAGATGTCCGCTTGTTGAAGGACACGGAAACTTTGGTTCAGTGGACGGCGATCCTCCTGCGGCGCAAAGGTATACCGAGGCAAGACTATCTAAAATAAGTGCCGAAATGCTACGTGATATCGACAAAAAGACGGTAGACTACTATCCTAACTTCGACGATACGTTAGAGCAACCAACGGTACTTCCGGCAAGATATCCAAACCTACTTGTAAACGGCTCGGACGGTATAGCGGTAGGTATGGCAACCTCTATTCCTCCTCACAACCTAGGCGAAGTAATTGACGGAACGGTTGCACTTATCGAAAATCCTGATATAACGATAGAAGAACTTATGCAATATATCCCTGCTCCCGACTATCCAACGGGCGGTTTAGTACTTGCTAGAAACTCTATAAAAGAGGCGTATAGAACGGGTAGGGGTAGCGCTATTATTAGGGCTAAGACGGAGATTGAAACGGCAGGCGAGCATCACAACAGAGATAGAATAATCATTACCGAAATACCGTACCAAGTAAACAAGGCTCAACTAATCGAAAATATGGCTACCCAAGTAAAAGATAAAAGAATCGAGGGTATTGCCGATATTAAGGAAGAGTCGGATAGAGAAGGTATGCGTATCGTAATCGATATCAAAAAGGACGCAAACGCACAAGTAGTACTTAATACTTTGTTCAAGCAAACGGCTTTGCAAGTATCTAATAGTATGATTATGCTTGCCCTTCAAGACGGCGTGCCAAAGATAATGAACTTAAAGGAGATTTTGGTTGCATACGTTAAACACCAAGAAGACGTAGTAACTAGAAGAACTAAATTCGACCTTGAAAGAGCAGAAGAAAGAGCGCATATTTTAAGGGGCTTAGTAATTGCCGAGGCTAATATCGACGAAGTAGTACAAATAATCAAAACGAGTGAAACTACCGATATTGCAAGCGAACGTTTGATGTCTACGTTTGAACTAAGCGAAAAACAAGCAAACGCTATACTTGAAATGAAATTGCGTCGTTTGACAAGCCTAGAAGTAGACAAACTAACCGACGAACTTGCAGAGAAAGAAAGACTAATCGTAGAATATAGAGAGATTTTGGGCGATATAACTAAGATAAGAGATATTATCAAAAACGAAATGCTTGAAATTAAGGAAAAATATAATACGCCAAGACGTGCTGAAATTACCTACGATTATTCTGATATCGATATTGCTGACCTTATTGAAAAGCAAGATATTATCGTATCTATGACGCACGAAGGCTACATTAAACGTATGGCGGTAAGCGAGTACAAGAGTCAACGTCGTGGTGGTATGGGTATAACTGCGCATAAGGCAAAAGAGGACGACTTTATCGAAAATATGTTCGTAACCAACACGCATATCGACCTACTATTCTTTACGAATATGGGCAAAGTTTACACGATGAAAGGCTACGAAATACCAGAGGCTCAACGTATGGCAAGGGGCAGGGCTATTATCAACCTATTGCAACTTGACGGCGGAGAGAAGGTAACGGCGTTCTTGCCACTACCAGAGGATAGCGAGCATACCTATCTAACACTTGCAACGAAAAACGGGCTAATCAAAAAGACCGATATGAAGGAATTTGCAAGCATTAGAAAGGGTGGTAAGATTGCTATTAACTTAGTAGGCGACGACGAACTAATCGGCGCAACCTTAACTAACGGCGAAGAAGATATTATCGTTGCAACCAAGCAAGGCAAGTGCATACGCTTTAACGAAAACGATATTCGTTCGATGGGTAGAGATACTATGGGAGTAAGAAGTATCAAACTTGAAAAGGGCGACACCGTAATAGATATGAGCAAAGTTGCTGATACTGACGAGATTTTGACGATATCCTCAGAGGGATATGGAAAACGCACTAGCCCAGACGATTATAAGACTCAAACTAGAGGCGGAAAGGGTATTAAAGCAGGCGTATTCAACGATAAAACGGGCGAACTTATCGGCTTAAAGGTAATAACCGACGAGGAGAGCGACGTTATGATAATTTGCGACAACGGCGTAGTTATTAGAATTCATAGCGACGAAATATCTAAGATAGGTAGAAATACCCAAGGCGTAAGACTAATGAAGATGAAAGAGGACGCTAAGGCAGTTATGGTGGCAGTAGTTCCAAGGGACGACGAAGAAGAAATTGTAACCGAAAATAGCGAAACCGTTGAAGAAAATGCAGTAATCGGCGAAAACGCTAGCGAAAACAACGTAGAAACAACAGACGAACCTGCTAGTAGCGAAGAATAAAAATTTGCGTCCTTATGGACGCTTATTTTTATAGTTAATAAAAAACCTCTAAAAGCGAATAATAAAAAGAATTAGTTGAAATTTTTTGCTAAAAATATGGCAATAAAAAAATAAAGATATATAATGATAGTATAAAATTACGGGGAGAAATATATGGAAATCAAGAAAGAATGGTATAAAAAAATGTCTTTTTACCAAATATGGCCAAGAAGTTTTAAGGACGGCAACGGCGACGGAGTAGGCGACCTAAAAGGCGTGCTTGAAAAACTAGATTATATTAAGAGTTTGAACGTAGACGCTATATGGTTCAGTCCACTTTACAAATCGCCGAACAAAGACTATGGCTACGATATATCGGATTATAGAGATATAAATCCGGAGTTCGGTACGCTTGACGATATGAAAAAAGTGATAGACGAAGCGCATAAGCGTGGGTTAAAAATTATTATGGATTTAGTTATAAACCACACTTCTAGCGAGCACGCATGGTTTAAGGAAGCAAGAAAAAGCGTAGATAATCCGTATCACGACTACTATATTTGGAGAAAAGGCAAGGGCAAAAACGGCAAAAGACCGCCTAACAACTGGGCATCTAACTTCCCCGGTTCTGCTTGGGAATACGTGCCTGAGTGCGACGAGTACTATTTGCATTTGTTCGACGTAGGTCAGCCCGACTTGAATATGGATAATCCTAAGGTAAGAGAGGAAATTAAGGGCATAATTAGGTTCTGGCTAGACCTTGGAATAGACGGATTTAGAGAGGACGTAATAAACTATATCAGCAAAAAAGAAGGCTTGCCAAACGGCTTCCCACTACCTGCTATGACGGGTATGGAGCACTACGTAAACGGTCCGCACCTAAAAGAATACCTAATGGAATTTAGAAAGGTTTACGACGAGTACGACGAAGTAATGACGGTAGGCGAAGCACCGCTTGTTGGCGTAAATAAAATGCTTGACTTTATAGGCGAAGGCGAAGGTCAAGTGCTTAGAACGATGTTCCAATTCGAGCAAATGGAAGGCGATTGCTTTAAGGCAAGTTGGATGAGAACGGGATTTAGTTTGCCAAAACTAAAAAGAATATACAACAAATGGCAAACTGCGTTTTACGGCAAGGCGTGGAATACCTTGTTTTTGGAAAACCACGACCAACCTAGAATTATCAATCGTTACGGCAACCCTGAAATGAGGGAAGAAAGCGGAAAAATGCTAGCAACTATGTATATTTTGCTATGCGGAAATCCGTACGTATACCAAGGACAAGAGATAGGTATGCTAAATATCGAGTTGCCAACTATTGACGATTATCCTGACGTAAACTCCAAAACCTTCTATAATTTGTTTAGAAAACTTGGTTTTAGCGATAAGTTCGCTATGGGTAGAGTACATTATAGCGCAAGGGACAACGCTCGTACGCCGGTTCAATGGGACGACAGCAAAAACGCAGGCTTTACGACGGGAACGCCGTGGTTTACCGTAAACCCTAACTACACCGAAATCAACGTAAAAGCCGAGGAAGAAAACCCAAGTAGCGTACTAAACCATTATAGAAAGGTACTAAAACTAAGAAAGGAAAACGAAGTGGCTATCTACGGCGACTTTACCTTGTATTATCCACGTAGCAAAAAATGGTTTGTTTACAGCAGAGAATACGAAGGCAAAAAGATGTTAGTAATATGTAGTTTCAGCAAAAATAACGAAACTTTCAAAACGCCAAAAGGCTACGACCTAAAAGACGGCAAACTATTGCTATCTACTTATTTAGATGGTAACGATATAACAGAAAAAGGTTTCGAGGCAAGACCGTACGAGGCTAGGGTATATCTATTCGACTAACGAATTAAAAAATAAAACGACCTGAAACATTACTAAACACTAGGCAATTAAAAAACAGCGTAACTACTTACGCTGTTTTATTTTGCAAAAATATAATAAATTAGAATTTTAAGATATGCTTTTGCGTGGCTTAAACGACGGTATATTTATACTTGTAAGTTTATCAAACTTAAAAGAATAGGCTTAAAGGCTATCATCTAAAACCAACGCTTATACGTTAAATCTAAATTCAACCACGTCGTTTTCTTGCATTATGTAGTCTTTGCCTTCGCTACGCACTTTGCCTAGTTCACGGGCTTTTGCAACCGAGCCACATTCAAGTAGCACGTTGTAGTCCACGATTTCAGCCCTTATAAAGCCTTTTTCAAAATCGCTATGTATTTTGCCTGCTGCTTGTGGTGCTTTCGTGCCTTTTTTTATCGTCCAAGCCCTAGTTTCTTTTTCGCCGGCGGTAAGGTAACTGATTAGTCCTAGTAGTTTGTAGCAAGCAGATACTAGTTGGTCAAGACCACTTTTTTCTATGCCCATTTCCTCTAAGAACATATTTTTTTCTTCGTCGTCAAGAGTGGAAAGTTCCTCTTCTACCTTAGCGCATAGTACGATTACTTCGCTGTTTTCTTTATTTGCAAGGTCCTTTACCTTTTTAACGTAGTCGTTATCTTCCCCAAGGTCGTTTTCGCCAACGTTAGCGGCGTATATTACGGGCTTAGTCGTCAGCAAAAATTGTTCGTCTACAAGCGCTTGTTCGTCCTCGTTTAAGTCCATAAGCCTACAAGGAACGCCTTTTTCAAGGTTGTCGTACACCTTTTTTAGCACGGCAGCGTCTTGCAAAAACTTTTTATCGCCACCCTTAGCGCTTTGGTTTAGTTTGGCAATTCTTTTTTCCAAACTTTCCATATCGGCAAAAATAAGTTCGTAGTTAATGGTTTCTATATCTCTTATAGGGTTTACGGTATTTTCTACGTGTACGATATTTTCGTCGTCAAAGCACCTTACTACGTGTACTATTGCGTCTACTTCTCTTATGTGGCTTAAAAATTTGTTTCCAAGTCCTTCGCCCCTAGACGCACCCTTTACAAGCCCTGCAATATCCACGAATTCAAGGGTAGTGTGGGTTATTTTTTTGCAGTCGTATAGTTTTGCTAGTTTGTCTAGCCTTTCGTCAGGAACGTCAACTACGCCAACGTTTGGCTCTATCGTGCAGAAAGGGTAGTTTGCGCTTTGAGCGCCCGCCTTAGTTATTGCGTTAAAAAGTGTGCTTTTGCCTACGTTTGGTAGACCTACAACGCCAAGTTTCATATTTCCTCCGTTATGAATAATCGGTAAGATTTTCGAATATTTATTATTATCTTAAATATTATATCTTAAAAAAAAGGAATAGTAAAGTAATGCAAAGTGTAAAAGCAATAGTTTTAGGATTAGTGCAGGGTTTTACCGAGTTTTTGCCCGTGTCTAGCAGTGGGCATTTAATTTTATTAGAGCAAGCAGGCCTAACCGAGCCGTCCGTTTTTTTGAACGTAATGCTACATCTTGGCACGCTACTTAGCGTGTTTTTCGTGTTTTACAAACAGATTTTTTATATGCTTCGCCACCCTATAAAAAGCGATTTACGGTATATTTTAATTGCCTCTATTCCAACGGGAATAATTGCTATTTTATTCAAAACCTTTTTAGAAGAGTATTTAACGGGCAAGTTTTTACCGTTGTTTTTCATGGTGTCGGCAGTGGTTCTAATTCTTTCGTCGTACTTTTCAACTAACAAAAACAGGACTTTATCGTTCAAAAACGCACTATTAACGGGCGTTATGCAAGGAATAGCCGTACTACCAGGAATTAGCCGTAGCGGAATTACAGTAAGCACTCTTACTATGCTTGGGGTAGATAAAAAGAAAGCGATGGACTTTTCTTTTATGCTAAGTATCCCTATTATTCTAGCAAGCGTAGCGATGGAACTTGTTACGCTAGATAAGTCAGGCGTAGGCGTAATCGAGCCGATACCTTTGATGGTGGGTATGGCGTTCAGTTTTTTAGGGGGAGTTATCAGTTTAACACTTCTTTATAAAGCGATTAAAAAAAGCAGTTTTTTGTGGTTTGGAATATACCTTGCCGTGCTTAGTTTGGTTACTCTTTTCTTTTATTTCTAAATAATTGATTATTTTAGTTTATTATGCTAGAATAAATAAACTGAGGTAAATATGGATTATAAGAAAGAGATTGCAAAACTTATCAAAATCGAAGGCGTTAGTCAAGAGGAGATAGAAAGCCTTATCGTTTTCCCAAAAGACAGCGCAATGGGCGACTATGCTTTGCCTTGTTTCAAATATAGCAAAATGCTAAGAAAATCTCCCGTTATGATAGCGGACGAACTAAAGAGCAAAGTAGAACTAAACAACGTAATTACAAAGGTTGAAAGCGTAGCGGGATACCTAAATTTTACGATAAACAAAAGGGATTTTATCGTAAAAACGCTAAATAACGTAAGTGAAACGGGCGAAAACTATGGTAGAAGCGACCTTGGAAAAGGCAAAACCGTGTGCATAGACTATTCGTCTATAAATATTGCAAAGCCCTTCCACATAGGTCATTTATCCACCACCGTAATAGGTGCAGCGCTTTATAGAATTTACAAATTTTTGGGCTATAATACCGTTGGAATAAATCACCTTGGCGATTGGGGTACTCAGTTTGGAAAACTTATCGTTGCCTACAAATTGTGGGGAGATAAGCAAAAAATAGAAGAAAACGGCATCAAGGCACTACTTGAAATATACGTAAAATTCCACGACGAAGCCGAGAAAAACGACGCTCTAAATGGCGAGGCTAGGGCGTGGTTCAAGAAGATAGAGGACGGCAACGAAGAGGCGCTAAAACTATTTAATTGGTTCAAGGCAATCACCTTAAAAGAAGTGCAAAGGGTGTACGACAGGCTAGACGTAACCTTCGATAGTTACAACGGTGAAAGTTTCTACAACGACAAAATGGAGCCCGTACTAGACGAGATAGAAGAAAAAGGGCTTGCAAAAATATCCGAAGGGGCTACGATAGTAGACTTAGAAGAGTACGGTATGCCACCATGCCTACTTAAAAAGGCGGACGGAGCTACGCTGTACGCAACTAGGGACTTAGCCGCTGCTTTTTATAGGAAAAAAACCTACGATTTTGACAAATGCTTATACGTGGTTGCTTATCAACAAAACCTACACTTTAAGCAATGGTTTAAGGTGGTAGAACTTATGGGCTATCCGTGGGCAAAGGATTTAATCCACGTTGCTTTCGGTATGGTGTCGCTAGAAGGAAGTTCGCTGTCAACTAGAAAGGGCAACGTCGTATTTTTGGAAGAAGTATTAGACAACGCAGTTAAAAAAGCATACGAGATTATTTGCGACAAAAACAACGATTTGCAAAATAAGGAAGAAATTGCCGAAGAAGTTGGCGTTGGAGCGGTTGTATTTAGCGCACTTTCTAATAATAGGATAAAGGATATTAGTTTCAGTTACGACAAAGTGCTTAACTTCGACGGTGAAACTGCGCCGTACGTTCAGTACACGCACGCAAGGTGTTGTAGCGTGCTAGAAAAATGCGAAATCACTAGAGAGATTGATTACGAAGGCGTAAATAACCTAGAGGCGTTCGAACTTTGCAAACTATTAGATAGATATCCTGATATTATCAAGGACGCAAGCGAAAAATACGAGCCTAGTATGGTAACTAGACAAATTATCGATATAAGCCAAGCGTACAACAAATTCTACATAAATCATAGAATTATCGACCAACCGGAAGGAATTAGGAACGCAAGGCTACTATTAACCAAGGCAGTAAAGGACGTAATTAAGTCGGGACTTGGCTTAATTGGAATAAAAGCGCCTAGCAAAATGTAAAAGTTGGTATAAAACGGAAAGAATTGCTAAAAATAATACTATCAAAACAGGAGGGAAGTATTATTATGAGCAATATCGTAAATACCGGCGAAAAGCCAGGCAAGGGCTGTTATTGTTGCACTAATTGTCATACCGAAGTTTCTCTAAACGAGTATGATAAAATGCCACCGTGCCCAAGATGTAACAACACAACTTTTGAAGAAGAATAAAGTAAAAATCCCACTTAGTAGTGGGATTTTTACTGTTAATGGTTATATTTGTGAAAGAAAATTATGAGCAAAACTTGATGCTACTAAAAGTAGCGAAATTTTTATTTATTGCTATTTAGACAACAAATAAAATAAAGCGACACTCAAGTTTGTGATAACGCTTTGACTTTTTTTTGTAACTTTTTTCATATTATCACCTCGAATTTTATTGCTTATTTGTGATTATAGTGTATAATAAAGACAGGAATAATGCATTAAACATTTAGTTTTAGTATTCTCAAATATTGCGGAGATTAAAATGATAAATTACGAAATAAGTAGAGAAAAAGACGAAAAATTGTTTTATTTGTCTGGTATTGACCAATCTTGCCCTAGCCACTTCCACAAAAAGTTGGAGATATTGTACGTAGACGAAGGCGATAAAAAAATAATTACGAACAATAAAATGATAGTTTTACACAAAGGGGATTTGTTTATTGCCGATAGTTACGTAATTCACGCATACCTTGATAGCAGAAATAGTACGCAAACGTGCATCGTATTTCCAAATATGTATCTAACCGACTACTTTAACGCCTACGGCAACAAATTGCTGTCGGGTAACGTTATTACTGATAAAGAATTTACTAGCGAACTTTTGCCTATAATTAGGTCGTTAAAGGACGAAAACCGCAACAATCTAGTTACGCAAGGTTGCGTAGACCTATTACTTGGTAAAATAGTAGATAAACTTGGCGTTAGCGAAAAAGAGTATAAATACGACGTGGGTATTATCGGCGATATTATCACTTATATCGACGAGCACTACGCCGAAGAAATCACCTTGGATACGCTAGCAAATCACTTTGGGTACAGCAAATACTACTTTTCTAGGCTATTTAATAGCTGTATGGGTACGTCTATTACCGACTACATATCTATTATTAGGGCAGACAAAGTTTTGGAAATGCTAAAAAACTCCGACGTAACCATATCAGAAGCAATATTTAGTTCGGGCTTTTCTAGTATCCCTACTTTTTACAGGGTGCTAAAAAAGAATTACGTGTACAAAAAGATTGAGGACTTGCTAGTTTAATAGAAAACCAAACGAACGGGGGAAAAATAATATGAAAACGATAAATGCAAATATTGACGAATTTAGCAAAAAACTAGAAAACTTGGCTGAAAACTGCATACAAAACGACGAAGTTATAAAAGTAAATACGGAAGTAGGCAACCTTGTAATGATTAAAGATGAAACCTATCAAAATATGATGTCAAAGGTAGAAGAGAGTAGAACTGCATGTGATGAGAAAACTAGCCAAGAAACTGTAAAGCAAGACGCGGAAAAGAAAGTGCATTTAACCGAAAAAGAAATAAACGGTATAGCAACGGCTATTTTTTTGGGCAGACCTAGCGAATAAAGGACCTTTTGAAAGAAATCCGAGAATACCTATGACGAAAGACGAAACTTATTATAAGTCAATAGAAAAAGGAATTGAAATATATAATAAAATGAAAGAAGACGGCTTAATATAGAGCATATTCTTATAAAATAAATATAAGTATACAATACGATAAAGGTCAAAAAAAGTAAAAAACCAAAAAAAATTAAAAACGGGCTAAAATTCATTGACAAAACAATTAAATTCCTATACAATAAATAAGCATCATTTTGATGTATACGTCGCGGGGTAGAGCAGCTTGGTAGCTCGTCGGGCTCATAACCCGGAGGTCATGAGGTTCAAATCCCATCCCCGCAACCAATTATGGCGGCGTGGCTCAGCTGGTTAGAGCAGTCGGTTCATACCCGACAGGTCGTAGGTTCGAATCTTACCGCCGCTACCATTTATGGCCCCGTGGTCAAGCGGTCTAAGACATCGCCCTTTCACGGCGGTAACACGAGTTCGATTCTCGTCGGGGTCACCATAATCGGGAGCATAGCTCAGTTGGGAGAGCATCTGCCTTACAAGCAGAGGGTCATAGGTTCGAGCCCTATTGTTCCCACCAATAAAAAAGCACGGATTTATTCCGTGCTTTTTTATTGGTTGACTACAAATAGGCGAACGCACATTAGACCGAAGGTCGCACGACTATGATATAGTTAATAAGCAGAATGAAAAAGAAAATTGATATGAAAATTTGATAGAAATATTTATGTCGTTTTGTTCCCACCTAAGACAAAATAAGCGATACAGAAAGGTCCGTGCTTTTTTATTTGCAATTTGTAGGTAAGGGATAGTATTTGGCTAGAATAATATTTTATGTAAAAATATAAAATTGATACTATTTAATTGTAAAAGTAAAGTTGACTAATTTTTCGAAAACGAGTAAAATTACATTGATTTTTTGAGATAATCTAATAAAAATAGACTATTTACGGGGAGAAAAGAAGCATTTTGCAACTTTACCTGAAAATAGTTTGCAGAGAGGACAATATGTACACGTTGCTAATTGCAATCATATATTTAGCGTTTATTAGTTTGGGGCTTCCAGATTCTTTGCTGGGGGCAGGCTGGCCTGATATGTACGCAGGGTTTAACGTACCCGTTTCGTATATGGGCATAATATCTATGATTATCTCGGGCGGAACGATAGTTTCTAGCCTGATGTCCGATATGCTAACAAGAAGGTTCGGCGTAAAGTTGGTTACGATATTTAGTGTGTTTCTAACTGCTGGCGCAATGATAGGTTTTTCCTTTTCTACGGCGTTTTGGATGCTGATTTTATTTGCTATTCCGTACGGACTAGGGGCAGGGGCAATAGATGCTGCACTTAACAACTACGTAGCCGTGCATTATAAATCCAAACATATGAGTTGGCTACATTGTTTTTGGGGCGTAGGGGCAATTATTAGCCCGTTCGTGATGAGTTACGCACTTAGTACGTCAACTTGGAACGATGGATACAGAATAGTAGGCTACGTGCAGATTGCAATAGGTGTGGTGCTACTACTAACGTTGCCACTGTGGAAGGCAAACGAGGATAGAGTTACCGAAAAACAAGCAAAAGTGGGCATTATTAAGGCGCTAAGAATAAAAGGCGTGCCGTTTTTACTAATAGGCTTTTTTGCCTATTGTGCATTAGAGGCAACCACGATGTATTGGGCTAGCATCTACTTTGTTGAGGTAAAAGGGCTACCAACCGAACAAGCGGCGCAGTTTGCCTCGCTGTTTTATATAGGCATTACGGCGGGTAGGTTTTTAAGTGGATTTATCGCCGAAAAGATGGGCGACAGAAAAATGATACTGCTTGGTACTAGTATACTGATAATAGGTATTATATTGCTGTTTATTCCTGTTGATAACGCAATGCTTGCTCCGTCTGCATTTGTAACAATAGGTTTTGGTTGTGCGCCTATCTATCCGTGCATTATCCACTCCACGCCAAACAACTTCGGCGCAGAAAATTCGGGCGCAATAATTGGTATACAGATGGCAAGCGCCTATGTTGGTTCTACCTTTATTCCGCCACTATTCGGGCTACTTGGCAAAACGTTTGGATTTGATATATTGCCGATATATATTATCGTGTTCGTCGTGCTAATGATAACTATGACGGAACTTACGTTTAAGATAACGAAGAAAAATACCAATTTACAATAACGGCATTAAAAAATCTGCTAAATAGCCGATAAAACCTAATAAAACTATAAAAAACCCGACCTCGTAGTCGGGAATTTTTATTCAAATTGCTTTGAAATAGGGTAAGATATATAGTTTGCAAGTAGCAAATTATATTTTAGTTATTTTCGCTATCAGCGTTATCCGTAGGCTCTGTAACATCGCCTGCTATATTTATGGTATCGGAGGTGTTTTCTACGGTTACGGTTTCCTCTTTGCTAGCCACAACTTCTTCGCTTGCTATAACGGCTTGTTCCGCTTTTACTTTGTCGTTATTTCTTTGTATCTCGCTAGCGTTTTCGGTAGTTATCGTTTGAGCGGTTGCCGTTTTAGGGCTAGTGTTTTTTACTTTTTCCTCTTTTACTACGGGTGCTTGACGAACTGCTTTTGAAAGGTGGGTGTGTTTGTTTACCCATTTTGCAATTCTTACTTTTACAAACAAGGCGTAAATGCCAAGTGTTATTATCGAAAGCAAATTCCACAAAATATAGTTGCCTATCATTTGTCCGCCGTCGCCGTCAAAACGAACGTTGTGTCCGTCGATAAACATGTGTTTTTGAACGTAGGACTTACGCCAACAAATGTTTACGGGTTTCATTATGCCTAGGGTAATTACCCAAAGAATGAACGTGCCGATATATAGTAGGTCTAATAGGATTGCGTTGCCCGTCCAAGAACTGCCTAGTATTCTGTTTTCGCCTTCAATATGAAGACGCGATACCTTCCATCTAAGTAGCCTTGAAGGAAGAAGTATAAGAATATAGAAATGAGGTACTACAATGAAAGAAACGGTATACATACCAAGTTGAAGAATTTGCGGAATTGCAACACACAGCACTAAAATAAATATGCCGGCAATCCATTTTAGCATAAGGTTTGAAATTTTTCCGTCGAATATCACTTGTCTTCCGTCGTAGGTAGTGTTTTTGAAAATCCAGCGTTGATATAGAACGTATGCAACGGGAAAGCCTATGCCGAATGTAAATGCGGGGATAAGAATGCATGCTAGTAGCATACCAAGTCTTGCAAATGCACCACCTGAAAAATCGCCTATTCCGTCGTTTAATATGTTTTGAGCGGGCGGATTAGCCAAAAATTCTTCCTTTTTCTCCTCGCATTTTTTGTAGTAACTATCGGTAGTTTCCATTATCAAAGCGTAATCACGTGGGAAACGCCTTTTTATAAACTCCTTTTTAAGCGCCTTTACGTCGTCGCCAAGATTTTCGGCAATAAAGTAAGTACGCCTATTCACTCTGCTAGTTCTAACAACGTGACTTATTTTGTTAAATACAGAAAACAAAATAACAGGTACAGGAACTAAATAAAGTTCAAAAGTGGCATTCAAATTTGTACATAAAATATACCAAATTATACTAAAAAATACGCAAACGCTAGCACGTGAAACGTAGTTAACAGCCAGTCGCTTATTTAGCGACTTTTCGTAATACTTGCCATAATAATTCATAATCTCATCTCCAAAACCTATATTTTAGGGCAGATATACGCTTTTAGGTAGCCCTAACCCCTAAAAGTGACAATAAAAATCGGTTATTTACAATAGAATAAATAACTGATCACGATTACAAATGAATTATATTAACTATTTTAAGTAAAGTCAATCATTTAACTAAGAAATAAGTAAATTTATAAAATAAATTCAAATAAATAGCAAAAAAGTTTGAAAAAGTGGAAATTTGGGGCAGTTTTGTAAATTGGTGGTAAAAGCGGTAGAATAAAATAGGTGGAAAATGAATAGAAAAATAATACCAAAACTTATATCGGGTTTTTCCTTTTTGATAGTGGTTATTTTGTGGCTTGTATCCACGCTAAAACCTAATAGTTTGGGCGGATTTAATCTTGCGTGGGGAGTGGTGGTTTTTGCAGGTATGAACGGAATTGCGTTTGTGATAAACGCCGTTTTAGCAAGAAACTCGGTCGTAGCCAAAAGGCTGTATTTAATAGTAGCGTCTATTATGTTCGTGATAGTTGCCGTAAGCATTGCTTTTGCTTTGGCACTTCCAACCGAAATAATATGGCCGATAATAGCAGTGGTGCTTGCGTCGCTATTGATAATAGGTACGCTAATTACTAGTGGTAAGAAGTGGGACGCAGGTGACAACCAAAAGGCAGGATACAAAACGTATAAGGAAAGAAAAGAGGAAGAAAAATAATATTAAAATAACGGCGACCTAATTAGGTCGCTTTATTTGTATGCGATAATATAATTTTTGCTAGTAAATAGTAGTGTTTAAGTATGTTTTATTTTTTAATAATAAATTATTTTTGATTTTTTCTAAATTTTCTAGTATACAATTTTACTTCGCCTTGATGTGAAAAAAATCTAATCGACTTTGACGAAAAATTAGTACGATATTTAGAAGGAGAGCAACCTTCAATTTTTTTGAAAGTGTATATCATATGTTCGCAACTGCCAAATCCACATTGGGAAGCGATTACGTTCATATTTGCATTGCTTTGTTGTAGAAGGTATTTTGCTTGAACGATTCTTTTTTCGTTTATAATTCTATGTACGGTTTTCCCGTATTGTTCTTTGAACATTTTTTGTAAATATACCGTAGAAATGCCAGATGCATTAGCAATTTCTTCAACGGATATCTTTTTAAGAAAATTAGAGTTTATATATGCCATAGCAGTATCAACGTAAATAATACCTGTTTTTTTGTAGCCGATAGGTGATGAACAATGTGCAATATCTAAAAACAATTTGTTTGTAAGCAAAGCAATATTTATTGCACGCTCGTCAGGGCTAGATTCTTCGGTTTTTCGTAATATTTCACGCATAATGCCTAATATGTTGTTATTATCTACGAAAATATAGAAGTCTTGGTCCATCTTAACGATTTTTTCCAAATTAGGCGATATATCTAACAGTTTTTTAAGAGGTAACGAAAAACGTTTAATAATTTGCGAAGATTTCGTTTCTTCTAGTATTACGTCTTTTGTGGGCAAAAATTCCAAATTAAGAATTTTAGTTGGTCCGTGTATATTTGCTAATTTATGATAATAACTATTATTTATTAGAATAAAACAATTATTAGTAACGGTTGCTATCTCAAAAGGTTTGGACGTTTTATCCTTTTTACAAATTAGGTCGAATTGACCGCTTTCGCAGTACATAATTTCATATTGTGGATGAGTATGAAATTCCATCGTAAAATTAGAATCAAAAATTTCCAGATACCAATTTTTTAACAAAAAGTAACTGTTATCGGCATCTTTTAGCCGTGGAATAGGTTCAGAAAGTTTTTCAATTTGATTATTCATATTTTCAATATAACACCTATTTTTTTATTTGTCAATTTTTGGAAAATTAAATTAACTTTTTTTATTGTTTATCATAAAAAAAAATAACAAAATGTAAAAAAATATATTGAAAACGAGGTTGCTGTATGATAATATAAGCAAAGAATAGGAGGTGATCAACTAATGAACAAGTTGTTTTTAACGTTTGTAACGTGTTTGGTAACATTAACTGCTTTTGCTTCTTGCAAAGCGAACGAACCGCAAACGGTAGTTCCGCAAGAGCCAATAGTTGCAGAGAATAATTTTTATACAAATCCTATTTTCCCTATTGTTAACGGAGAAAGGAAAAGCACGTATCAAGCAGATCCTTATATAGTTCGTGATGACGATGGTACGTACTATATGTATTGTACTCAAACGGACGTTTATACTCCTAGTCTTTCTTTCAAAAGAGGTCCTATTTGGAAATCTATAGATATGCATAGTTGGCAATACGTAGGAGACGTGTTCGAAAATTACACGCCTACTTGGGGAACGAACGGTGCAGGCGTATGGGCGCCTACCGTGTGCAAAGTTGGAGATAAATGGAATTTTTATTATTCTCTATCTACGGGGGGAGATTCTAATCCTGGAATCGGCGTTGCCACAGCGCCTACTCCTTATGGACCGTGGACGCATTACGGAAAATTATTTGATAGTAACGAAATAGGCGTAACTAATTCTATTGACCCACACGTCTTTTACGACGAAGGAAAATTATATATGGTTTTTGGTTCGTTTGGAGGACTTATTACCCTTGTAGAACTTACTGACGACGGATTAGGACTAATGGGTGGCGTTGAATATCAAAAGAACAACAAGGTTGCGTTAGCCGGTTTTGAAATATTTAATATGGACAACTATGAGGGTAGCATAATACTTAAAAAAGACGGCTGGTATTATTTGTTTTTGTCAACGGGCACGTGTTTAAGTGGTAAAAAATCTACCTATCACGTAGTGGTTGCAAAGTCAAAATCCTTGAAAGGTCCGTACCTAGACTCAAAAGGAAGAGATATGTTTGGACCAAATAGAGGCGACGCCGTAGTTGTACCATCTTTAACGGGGGCAATGGGCACGGGACATTGTGCAGTTATTCAAGATGATTTAGGCGAATATTGGATGTTGTATCACGGTTATGATACTACTGTAACGGCAGAACCAAGAGTTTTGTATCTAGATAAATTGCTTTGGGATACAAATACAAAAATGCCTTACGTAAAGGATACCATTGCAAGTAACGGCGAAATGTTGCCAGGACCTTATATAAATAGTCTGGAAAAAAAGTAAACGATTTGTGGAGAAAATTATGAATAAAAAGTTAGCGTCAATAGCGATAGTGTTAATAATTGCTACTTGTATCTTTACTGCGGGATGTTCGACTGCGTCTACAAATCCAAACTTTCCTGCAAAAAGAGAATATACTAATGAAACTTATTCAAACCCGTTAAAGTTTTATAAGCAAGACGGTTCGGAATATCAAGTAACGGTAGCAGACCCCGACGTATATCGAGATGACGAAAGCGGATATTTTTATATGTATTGTACTAATACCTACTGCGAAATGGGTGATAAGGGGATGCAGTATGATAGAGGACCTATATTTAGAAGTAAAAATTTAGTTGATTGGACGTGGGTAGGTAGCGTTTTTGACGGACACCCAAACGCTTTGGATTGGCACGATAAAAATGCAGGCGTATGGGCGCCAGCCGTAATAAAGGTTGGAGAAAGATATAACTATTATTATTCCTTATCTCTTTGGGGAGACGATAATCCAGGAATAGGCGTAGCAACGGCGCCAACGCCTTATGGACCATGGACGCATTACGGAAAATTGTTAGACCAAAAAATGACGGGAGTTCGCAACGGAATAGACCCATTTCCGTATTACGATGGTGAGGAATTATACATGGTGTGGGGTAGTTTTTTTGGAATAGCGGCAACTAAACTTACCGATGACGGAACGGAGTTGTTCTACGGTGACCAAGTAAAAGACTACGTACATTATTTGATTGACGATAATACCGAAGGAAATGGAATGAACGTTGATATAAATTACGAAGGTAGTTATCTAGTAGAGCACAATGGAAAAATATATTATTTTGGTTCACAAGGAACGTGTCTTGCATCTACGGATTCTACTTATAAAGTAAGGGTTGGCGTTGCAGACAAATTTTTAGATAAGTTCACAACGCACGACGGAATTACGCTTGATAAAGCACCTTATGGAGAAGAAGTTATATCGCCAAGCGATAAAGTCGTAGGGGTAGGGCATAATGCGGTAGTAAAAGATTTTGCAGGCGAATATTGGCTATTCTATCACGGATACGACGTGTACGGAGAACGCCCAAGTGAGCGAATAGTGTTTATGGATAAATTATTATGGGACGAAAATGGAATGCCGTACGTTGAGGGGCGAAAAGCCTCGGTAGGCGAGGAAAAACTCGGCCCGACGATAGTGAAATTCTAATTAGGTAGGAGGATAATTATGAGAAAAAAATTATTTAGCTTGTTTATGGTGCTTGCAGTAGTATCGGTAATGTTAGCTGGCTGTGCAGGCAACGTAAGTACGAATCAACCATTACAAGGTGATGGCGACATAAAGTACGACGAGAACGGCAACGTAATATATCAAAACATTAATTTGAAGATGTGGAGCGTTACGACGGGTGATGATGCGAATACGCAAGATAAAATCGTAAGTGAATTTAACAAAATGTATGATGGTATGATTCACGTTACGGTTGAACATCATAGCAGGTACGATTTAGAAACTCTACTAAGTAATACTATGCAATTCGACAAAAAGAATGCTCCTGATATGTTATTTAATCACGGCGCAAGAGTGGCTGAGTATAACGAAAGAGGATGGTTACAAGAAGTAGATTTCTTTTTTGGCAAGAGTGGTGCGTCGTTTGATAAAAACGATTTCGTTCCATCACTATTAGAAAGCGTAACGATAAACGGTAAGGCTTACGGCGTACCTATTGATTGTCACTCTGCAATTATTTGTATGAGAAAAGATATTTTAGAAAAAAACAATTTACCTATTCCTACAAATTACGAAGAGTTATGTAGCGTAGCGGATAAAGCAGCAGAATTAGCAAGAAATAATAATTTGTGGATAAGAGGCGAAAATTCCGAGGGATATAGCGCTACGGAATGGAGAAAAGCGTCTACGGCAGAAGCGTATACGGCATTTCCTATATCGTATGGTGATATGTGGGTACACGAATTCGTAGATTATACGGCAGCCGTACAAAACGGTGGTTCGATTGTAGACGAGAAAGGTATGCCTGCTTGGAATAGTAATGAAACTGCAAATGGTTTACAAGTATTGCGTGATTGGATTTTCCCAAGCGAGCAATCTACCAATAAAACGGCATTAAGCAAGGATTACGGTTCGTCCTACGACGTAGGCGACGCTCCGTTTAATAGTGGTAAATGTATTTTCAAATTACAAGGTCCTTGGGCATGGCAAAAAGAAATGCAAACTTTCAATCAAATGATGGCAAAAGACGGTGGCGCTAATAATATCACTACTCGTTCTTTATCGGGAATGTTTGCAAAAGATTCTCAAAAGGAATATGCATCGCTTATAAAAGGCGAAGGACACGCAATCACTTTAATGAATACCGTTACTAGCTATACAAAAGCAGCGGCTGCAACTGTATTTATGGATTATATGGCAAATTATTCGGGCATAGAATGGGCAAAAAGAGGCCACTTGCCAGCAGTTAAATCGGTAGCGGCATCTGAGGAGTATCTAAGCGACCCAGCATATGAATCGTATATTAAATATTGGGGCGCTCCTGAAAATTACGTGGTAGTTCCTCCGACAAAATACTATTCTTACGTAGATTCGTATTTTAAGACGGTTGCGCAAAAAGCGATAGCAAATTCCTATAAAAATACGTCTATAAAGGCAATGTTGAACGAGGAGTATAAGAACTGTATTGATTATATTCAACTATATAGTTAAGTCTAAAACGGGGGATAGTTATGCAAAAATCGGTTGAAATAAAACAATACGCCAAAACCAGAGAAATGAGAAAGGCATTGACACGCAAAACGGTATCGGTAGGAACGTTTTTAGGTCCATATACCATTTGTTTCGTAATGTTTTTCGTATTTCCTTTGATATTTGGTATCGTAATGGCGTTTTCAAAATTTACACCGACGTCTTTTTTGCCAAACGAAGTAGGAACGTTACAAAATTTTACCGTTTTGTTTGGGGATAATTCAATAGCACGGGATTTTTGGTCGTCAGTTTGGACAACTATTAAGTTTAGTGCGTGTATAGTGCCGTTATCAATGATTATTCCACTAGGATTAGCGCTATTAACGAATCAAAAACCACCGGGATATAAATTATTTAGAGCATTGATTTATATCCCAGGAATTTTCCCTCTTACTGCTACGGGACTGATATTGATGCGTATGTTTGATGCGCATTACGGCTGGGTCAATAACGTTTTTGGTTTGTCTATTGATTGGTTCGGTAGCGTAATAGGTTGCTGGTTTATGATTGGCTTCTTGTGTTTGTGGTGTGGAATAGGCGGTAACTTTATTATTATGTGTGCTGGACTTGAAAACGTAGACAAAACGCTTTACGAGGCTGCAAAGATTGACGGATGTAGCGGATGGAGAAAATTTATACACGTTACTTTACCGGGCATAAAACCGCAATTATTTTTAACGCTATTTACAACGCTAATCGGGTATATGAATATTTACGGGCAAATATTCATTTTAGGAAGTAATAATCCGGACCTTGATTCGATGAAATCGGCAGTATACAGAATACAAGATTTGCTAGCAGGTTCAAACCCTAAGGCGTTTGGTTATGCTGCGGCAATGGGAATATGTCTAGGATTGATAATTATAGTTATTGCAATAGTACAACTTATCGTAACAAAAGAAAGAAGGGGAGGTAGTAAACATGCTGAAGGGTTTAGACAATGGAAAGAAAGCAGGTAAAACTATTTCCTTCGTGATTTTGCTAGCAGTATCTATATTTATGATAATACCTCTTATATGGGGTGTTGCCGGTTCTTTTAGAACAAGTAGCGACGTGCTTCAAAATCCAGAGAAATTTTTCCCGTCTAATTGGGATGCCTTTACGTTTGAAGGATATGCAGAATTGTTTTCAAAAACAGAATTTAACAATACGCATCCAAACGAATGGTTTCCAATATGGAATTGGTTGTTTAATTCGCTTATCGTTGCATTAGGTGGCACGTTAGTGTACTTGGTAATAGCGTCTTTTGCTGCATATGCATTTGTCTTTTTGGATTTTAAGTATTCTAACAAAATATTTTATTTTCTAATTTGCACGATGACTATTCCGGGTATTGTATCTACAACGCCACAACTTATCAATATGAATTTACTAGGGGCGTACAAATCACTATTAGGACTTATTTTGCCATCATTAGGTGGAGTATACGGAGTGTTTTTAATACGGCAATTCTTTTTAGGAATCCCTAAGGATTTGATAGAAAATGCAAGAATAGACGGTGCAAGCAATATGAAAATATTTTTCAAAATAGTTTTACCGTTAGGTAAATCTGCACTATTTGTTCAAGGTTTGTTCGGTTTTATGGGAGCGTGGAACGACGTACAGTGGGCGCAATTAATAATAGGTAATGCGCCACGTAGCACTTGGACCTTAGCGTATGGACTAAAAGTTATTTCCGACCAATGTGAAGCGTATGAATCAATGACGCTAGCGTTGGCAAGTGCAGTAATAGCAATGATACCAATATTTATAGTTTATTTAGTTGCTCAAAGCAAGATTATAGAGGGCGTAGCCAATACGGGTATCAAACGTTAAGGAGATAATTATGAGCGAAAATATGATGACGAAAGTTGAAGCGAAAAAAATATTGAAAGAAAACAAAAATAGGCTCGTAGACGAAAGTTTGACCTCTTTCGTTGAATTAAAAAACGTAAATAAAGTTTATCCTAACGGGTTTCACGCAGTTTATGATTTTAATTTGAAAATCAATAAAAACGATTTTGTTGCATTAGTAGGACCTAGTGGTTGTGGAAAAAGCACTACGCTTAGAATGATTGCAGGGTTAGAAGATATTACGGACGGTGAATTGTATATCAATAAAACGTATAGTAACTATTTGCAAAGTAAAGATAGAAATATAGCTATGGTATTCCAAAGTTATGCACTTTATCCACAAATGACCGTATACGATAATATCGCTTTTGGGTTAAAAATAAGAAAACTGCCTAAGGAAGAAATAAAAGAGAGAGTATATAAGGCGGCAGATATTTTGGATTTAGGCGACCTACTAGACAGAAAACCTAAGCAATTATCTGGTGGACAAATGCAGAGAGTAGCGCTAGGAAGAGCAATAGTACGAGATACCGATATATTTCTTATGGACGAGCCGTTGTCAAATCTAGACGCAAAACTTCGTGTTCAAATGAGGTCGGAAATTATAAGAATACACAAAGAAGTAGGCGCAACGACAATCTACGTAACACACGACCAAACCGAAGCAATGACCATGGCAAACGTTATCGTAGTAATGAATAAGGGATTTGTTCAACAAATAGGCAAAGCTATTGACGTGTATGAAAAGCCCGACAATCTATTCGTTGCTACGTTTATTGGTAGTCCTGCAATGAACGTGGTTGAAGCAGAATATAAAGACGGTTGTATTACTTTGGAAAACGGCGTAGTAATAAAATTGCGTGATGGGTTTGATGAAAGATATAAGGCATTTATAAACGAAAGAATAAAGCAATTAAGGGATAGTATCGACAACGCAGACAAATTTTCCGATATGGCAGTTGCAAAGATGAAGGCAGCGCAAATTTATAAAAAAGAAGAAAAGAAAGTCGCTGTAAAAAACAAGAGGTCGATAAACGAGCAAGTAGCTAAAATAAAAAGAATATTTAGAAAAAAAGCCGATATACTTGCCGAAAAGGAAAAACAAAAAGAACTTCTAGTACAAGAAATGAAAGAAATGGAGCAACGCTATTTGTCTATGCTGGATAAAGGCGTAGTTAAAGTGGGTATACGTCCCGAACACGTGAAAGTAGTAGAAGAAACGATGGATATAACGGCTCCTAAAATTTCTGCTAAAACAACCTTAGTGGAATTGCTTGGTAGTGAAAATATATTGCATTTTGACTTATTTGGGATTGATTTCCAAGTCAAAACGAAAGTAATGGGGATAAATAATGGCGACGTAAAAGACCTAGAAATCGATAATGAAAAAATTCATATATTCGACGTAGAAAGTGGACTTGCTATTAGATAAAAATAAGGAGGAGAATTATGAAAAACAAAAGAAAAACATTGTCAATCGTTTTGGTTGCGTTAGTTGTTTGTATGTCTTTCGTGTTCGTTTCGTGTAGTGGTGGCGAACAACAAAGTGGTTCGAATAACGATTATAACGGACCGTATGAAATAAGACTAACGGCAATAGGACAAACAACGATAAAAGCAGGACAAACATTACAACTGCGTTCTTCCGTTACGGGGACTACAAATAAAGACGTAACCTATTCTTCAAGCGATGATGAAATTGCTACTGTTAACGAAAAGGGTTTGGTTACGGGACTTAAAGAAGGCAAGGTAACGATTACTGCCACACTCGTTATCGAGCCTAAATGTAAAAAATCCATAACCGTAACGGTAGAGCGGTCAGTTGCTCCTACGGATATTGTGTTAGAAGACGTTGAAGCAACGCAATGGGTAGGACAAACGTTGCAATTAAACGCAAACGTTATGCCTAGCGACGCATATGCGATACTAAACTGGAAATCAACCAACGAAGGCGTTGCCGAAGTAGACCAAAATGGTTTAGTAACCTTTAAGGAAGAGGGCGACGTGGATATAGTGGTAACTTCCGCAATGGACGACAAAATATCCGCACGAGTAACTTTTATAGTAAAGAGAGGTTTCTTCCGTAATGATTTAGGTTCGCCTTATTGGGATATAAGCACGCAAAGGGACGACGTAAACCCTCACGTAAGTTTGAATATAGATGCAAGTAAAGCAGGCTATCATTCGCTATACTTATCTAACGTGAGTGGAACAAGATATTACGTAGAAGGTTATTTTAGAATTCAAGAACAAGTTACTGCTTGGGTATGGCAAGGAATAGGTATTGGAAGTGGACTTAGCGATACTTCAACAAGATACGGTATGTTTTCTCCTAGAGTAGAAGGACAAGGAAACGATTACAACAAGTTTATCGTAAAGGATTTGCCAAATGAAACGTGGCCTGCAATAACTACTCGTTCTCAAATATGGGGCGAAAACGGACTAGACCAAGTAAATTGGCAAAACGATAGAGTAAAATTCGGCTTGCTTCGTGATAACAATAAATACTATTACTTAGTAAACGATAGGCTTATGTACGTAGACGAAACGACGGTTTATGACGATATTGCAACTATGCCTGTATTCGTTGCAATAGACGTTAACGTAGAAGTAACCGATTATTCTGCTATAACTGATAATGCAGAGTTGGACAAAATGTTACAAACGGAAAAATTCCAACAAAAACTTTATGCGTCTAACGATGAAATAGTAGATATTAAAGACGGCGTATACACCTTCAAAACGAATAACGTGTTGTCGAAAGATAATAAAGCAAAAAGCATAGGAGATAATGCAAAACTTGTAGGAAACTTTGAAATTGAATTTGATATTGACCAAATGAGTTGTAATTTAGCACACGCAAAGGCAATGACGGGTTTATCTCTAAATTTATCTCGTTACGAATCGGCAGATACCGTAGAAACGTTTATATTCGGTACGTCTTCTAATCAAGGTGGAAAAGCAGGTATTGCAGGAATGTATAGTTGGAATTATCAACTTTCTTTTGACGACCCGGCAGCACCATATTATTGGCTAGAAAGTACGTCGGCTATTGAAAATCCAAGTGGAACGCATCACGTTAAAGTTACTCGTACGATAGTAGACAATGTGGCAACGTTCAAAATGTTTATAGACGGCAATGAAATAGTGTTTGACAAAGCGAATAATCAATGGGCAACTATGACTAGCAAATATACGGGCGCATATATTCTATGGTTAGGTGGAGAATATGCTTCAGGTCAAGTAAAGAATTTGCAAATTAAATCTAATTTGTAAAATAGGAGGGAACTTATGAGAAAGAAATCTTTAATTACGATAATGGTACTTCTAATTACTTCATTTGCATTTGTTTTTTCTGGTTGTAATCAAACTACAAACGAAGAAGTAGTGAAAATTATAGATAAAAGCATAACGGAAGTTTACGAAGGACTAACCTTGCAACTAGGCGTTAAAAATACTACAACGCAAAAAGAAGTATGGTTTTCGTCGGACGAAAGCGTTGCTACCGTAAGTCAAGACGGATTAGTAACGGGATTAAACCAAGGCAAAACTACAATTAGCATAAAAGTAAACGATAAGGAAAAAGATAAGTTAGTCATAACGGTAAAACCGTGCGAAGTAGAGTTGGGTAAAGTGGATAACGCAACAATTTATCCTACAAAAACCCTTCAATTAACTGCAACACAAACGCCGTTAGACGCTTTACTTACTTGGAAGTCGGAAAACGAGAACGTTGCCTCTGTAAATAAAGACGGATTAGTTACGGCAATAAGTGCTGGAACTACTACTATTTCGGCAACCGTTGGCAAAACGACTAAAAGCATAACTATAACGGTAAAAGATACCGTAATCGATACGAAGGTAAATGCAGACGACTTTGATATGACGGGGCTTTATCAAGATAACGCCGTATTAAAGAGTAACGGCAATCGTAATTCTTTTGCTGCGTTCAACGGAGAGGCGTCTAAGTATTACGTGGCTAGTGCAACCGTAAAGGTGACTAACCCTGATGCAAACGACACTTGGTCAAGAGTAGGCATTTCGCATTATAACGGAGCAAAATATTACGGATTGCAACTATCCCCAGGGCCAAACTATAATGCTCGTAAAACGGTAACTATGGTAATTAACTCGGGTAACGTAGAGTGGGGAACTATAACCGACCGTTCGCAATCGTGGAATCAACACGGAGTAGGTAATATAAATTTTGAAAGTGTAAAACTTACGACGGTGAGAAATGGAAACAATTTTTCTGCTTACATTAACGACGAATTATATTATAGCGAAGACGGTTTGGAAGAATTTACCGACGTAGATACTATCCCGGTACTTAATCTAGGTAGTTGCTCGGCAGAATATACAAATATGCAAGTAAGTTATGGCGAGCAAGCAGTAACCGAATTTTTAGAAACTGCCGACGCATCAAAATTTTATGCGTCAAGCGATAAAGTAATTATTGAAAACGATACCATAAAGTTCACGGGTGCAAAAGACCAAACTTCACCGCTTAACGCAAAAGACCACGCAGCAAAACATATTGGTACTAATGCTGTTTTTGCAGCAAACGTGGAAGGAAGTATGTCGTTTGACTTGACGATTGATTGTATAGGTAGTAGAGATGCTTTACCTGCTCTTGCTATCACTATGAATAGATATGATGAAAAATATGCAGAGGCACGTTCTCTTCTAGTTGGACAATATCAAGCAGGCTGGACGGGCTGGAATTCTAACGGCGACTTAAATCCGGGAATAGGAGCACCTGCGCAAGAGGATAGATATTACAAACTTAATGGTGAAACTGCTAGATTAGAAGAAGGTGCTACTTATAAAATCACGGTAACTCGTCTTATGACCGAAACGGGACAAGACAACAAACTAACCGTAAAAGATAGCCAAGACAACGTATTGTTCGAAGGAACGTGGGGCTGGAATAACGACGGTTATTTTGGAAGAGCGTCCATAAGTTTTTTGTGTCGTGATTTAGACTGTACTATTAGTAATATCGTAATCAAATAGTTAAATAAAACGTTGATTTTAGGGAAGAAGTAAAGGCTTCTTCCCCGAAATCAAATAGGTAATAATATGGCAATTAAATTTTTCAAAGACAGGAATTTATTTCATTTATACAATAGCGAATTTTCATATTACGTACATATACACGAAAGCAAAGCGATAACTTGCCCGTATTTTGGTTCGTATTTAGACGATATTGATTTGGACCAAATTAGCGTAATAGGTGGAGAAGATTGGTTTTCTAATTATTACGATTACGAAGAAAAAGCCGAGAAAAAATATGAAAATTTGTATTTGAATGCATCTAAAATGCTTTTGCCATCATATCGTGCCGCAGACGTAAGACCTTCTTTCGTAAAGATTGACGGTTTAGAAAATAACAAATTAGATTTTCGTTACGTTTCACACAAAATATTAAAAGGTAAACCACAATTAGTAGATATGCCGTATATTCGTGATGATTTAAGCGAGGCAGAGACGCTAGAAATAACGGCGAAAGATTTTAGTAAAGACGTAACTATAATTTTATCACTTTCAATTTTTGAAAATTATAACGTAATAATACGTAATACAAAATTTATTAATGGAACGGATAAAAATTTATGGCTAACGAAATCAATGAGTCTAACGCAAGATTTTGCTAGTGCAAATTACGATTTGATTCATTTCCCGGGGGAATGGCTATTTGAAAGGCAGTTTAGGAGAGAACGAATAACGGAAGGAACTAAGGTTATTTCTTCTAAAACGGGACGCAGTTCGCACGAGCACAATCCTTTTATAATGCTAGCCGATCCAAGTGCAACCGAAACTAACGGTGAAGTATTTGCAGTATCGTTTATGTATTCGGGGGCTTTCAAATGCGAAGTAAACGTTGGCAAAGTCGGGGTAACTAGAATAAATATAGGAATAGGCGATTTTAGATACGAAGTAAAGAGTAAAGAATCGTTTATATTTCCCGAAGGATTTATCGTATACGGAAAAAATGGTTTTGAATCAGTTAGTCATCAATTACACGATTTAACACGAGAAAGAATAGTAATAGATAATAACGAAGACGTGTATCGGTCTATTTTGTTAAATTCGTGGGAAGGTTGCTATATGGATTTTAATACCGAAAAGGTATTGAATTTCATAACGGAAGGCAAAAAAATGGGTGCCGAGTTATTTGTGCTTGACGACGGGTGGTTTGGTAATCGATGCGACGATAAAAGGGCCCTTGGCGATTGGCAGGTAAACGAAGAAAAAATAAACTTAAATAAGGTTATTGACGAGTGCCATAAAAACGGAATGAAATTTGGTATTTGGATAGAGCCTGAAATGGCTAATTTTGATTCTAATTTATTAAGAGAACACCCCGAATACGCTGCCGTTGACGTAAAAAGTAACCCTTGGTTATCTAGGCATCAAGTAATGCTCAATTTTGCAAACGACGAAGTAGTCGACTATATTTATAACGTATTGGAGGCAACTCTGTCTAGGTACGAAATAGACTATATTAAATGGGACCATAATCGTACGATGGAAGACTATTTTGCCGATAATTTGGATTATTTGCACCAAGACGAATTTTATCATAGAAATACGCTTGGATATTATAAATTGGCCGATAGACTAACTAAGAGATTTGCAAACGTGCATTTTCAAGGTTGTGCTAGTGGTGGAGGACGTTTTGACTTTGGAACGCTTTTCTATTTTCCTGAAATATGGACAAGCGATGAAAACGACCCTATTCAAAGATTGTTTATTCAATACGGAACGTCGTTTGCATATCCGCCGTCAGTTATGGGAGCGCACGTAAACGAATGTGATACTGCCTCTTATAAAACCAAATCGGAAATAGCGTTATTCGGTTCGTACGGATTTGAATTAGACCCTCGAAGAGTTGCAGATAAAGACATAGAGCAAATAAAAATTACGAACGAAATTTATAAAAAATATCGAGACGTAGTCTTAAAAGGGGATTTGTTTAGATTGTCGTCGCCATTTGAAACTAATGAATTTAGCATAATAATGGTAGATAAAAATAAGGAAAAAGCCCTGTTTTTAATGGTTAATTTGCTTAAAAGATTGCGTGCAAGCAGGTTTATAAAGTTGCGAGGATTGAACCCTAATAAGAAGTATATAAATAGTCTTGATAATAAAACCTACAAAGGTAGTTATTATATGGAAGTGGGTATAAATATGTCGAAAACGTTAAACGAGTTTGAATCGCAACTTGTTGTTTTGGAGGAAATAAAATGAAGCTACGTGAGATTAACGTAAGAGACCCGTTTATTTATGCAGACGAGAAAAGCAAAAAATATTATATGTATTCTTCTAGTCCTTCTAATTTAGTTAAAGGTTTTTGCGTATATACGTCAACGGACTTAGAGGAATGGAGTTTGCCTCAAACGGTATTTGAAGCAAACGACGAGTTTTGGGCTACAAAGGATTTTTGGGCGCCAGAGGTGCACAAATATAACGATAAATTTTATTTATTCGGTACGTTTAGTTCTGACGAAAAAATAAGGACGTCGCAAATACTAGTAGCAGATAATCTATTAGGTCCGTTCAAAGGATATAGTACGCCCTTAGCGCCACAGGATTGGTATGCGTTAGACGCAACGCTTTACGTAGAAAACGATACTCCGTACTCAATATTTTCTCACGAATGGTTGCAAACGAAAGACGGTGAAATGTGCGTAGTAGAGTTGGAAAAGGATTTGTCAAAACCCGTTTCAGATACGAAAGTTTTGTTTAAGGCAAGCGAATCTAAGTGGGCAAAAAGTCCAAAGTGGCACGAAGGCGACGAGCCAATATTCGTAGTAGATGCCCCGTACGTATTTGAAATTGACAACGTAAAGTTTATGCTTTGGTCTAGTTGGTCTACCATAGAAGAGGACGGATATTCCGTGGGGGTAGTTTATCCACAACAGAATTGTGGTATTTTAGATGGTAAGTATATACATAAATTATTAAAAATGCCACATAACGATTGTGGGCACGCTATGGTGTTTAAGGATTTTAACGGTAGATATCGTATTGCACTACATGAAAATAATAGTCTTTGTGGAAAGGAGCGTGCAGCAATATATTATTTGCAAATAAAGGACGGGGAGCTGATTGTATATGAATAAGAAAAAAATAAAAATTGCGTTATTGTGTGCAATAGTAACGGCACTAGTTGCAATTTGCTCGGGATGTAATAATATGAATGAAAATATCGAAACACAAAAAGAGTATTCAAACGAAGTACAAGTAATAGTATTGTTAGGACAAAGCAATGCCGAAGGTCATACGTGGAGCAAATATTTGTCTAAAACGATGGGGGAGGAAAAAACCAAAGAGTATATAAACGGCTATGACAACGTAAATATAAGTTATGCGTGCACAATTGCCGATAATACAAGCAACGGAGAATTCACACCTATAAAATTAGGGCAAGGGCACTCCGTTAATCAATTTGGACCAGAGATAGGTATTGCAGAGCAATTATCAAAAATAGACTCCAAAAAGAAAGTATACGTTATAAAATATGCGTATGGTGGAACTTCGCTTACTACGCAATGGCGTTCGCCTTCTAGCAAAAATACGGGCTCATTGTATACGAACGCAGTAAATTACGTATTAGAACAATGTAAGAAATTAGAACAAATGGATTTGTATCCAGAAATAAAAGCGATATGCTGGATGCAAGGAGAGGACGATTCAAGTGGGAATAACTTTAATTCTTATGAGAAATTAGAAAGAAATTTTGTTAATGATTTAAGAAAAGACTTGGCATATTACAAACCGGCTAATAGCGAAATTGGTTTTGTAGATGGCGGAATATCTGATTGTCCTGCTTGGACACAGCAAAAAGTGATTAACGAAGCAAAGAAAAAACTATCACAAGAAAATCAAAGCCATATTTTTATCGATACGATTGCGCATGGACTAAAATACAATGGCGAACCGGCAGGAATGCCAGATATTTATCACTACGATTCATCGTCTATGATAGAATTAGGAAGATTATTTGCGTACGAATTAATTGCTAATTTTATTGACGTAGAATAAACAACTTCTCACTCTTTCTAGCACGGTACACTAATTTGTGTATCGTGTTTTTTATTAAAACGATACGGAAATAACGGGTAGGTTAATTTAATACCATTAAACGTACCGATATTATAAAAAATGCTAGTATTTATTAGGGGTTTAGTGTGTTTTATTTTTTAATAATATAAAGCGTAAGTGATAAAGCAATATAAAAAAGTAAAAGATATATGATTTTGAAAACGAAGCCAAGCGTATTGCGTAATAGCATAGGTTAAAGATGATAATAATACAAATAATATAAAACGGGAGTTATTATAATTATATTTTTCGTAAGATTTTGTTATATTAAAATTGATAAGCATTGTAGTGATAGTAGTTGTATAAATGATAAAATATATAGGATACGATAAGTAAACAAGACACATATAGTATAAATATATAATAGTCAAAATAATTGCAATAATATTTTTGATGTAATATAATATACGTAGTAAAAAAATAGAGGTTTTATATGGCTAAGAAAAATCAAAATCAATTCGTAAGCGAAATAGCGGACATTAACAAGGATTTCCCAGGTTGGTACACCGACGTTGTAATAAAGACCGGGCTAGTGGATTACGGACCAGTAAAGGGCACTATGGTTATACGCCCGTATGGTTACGCTATTTGGGAAAAGATACAAGAGGAAATGGACAAAAGGATAAAGGCGACCGGACACGAAAACGCTTATTTTCCTATGCTGATTCCGTACAGTTTTCTAACTAGGGAAAAGGAGCACGTGGAAGGATTTGCGCCAGAAGTTGCTTTAATCACTCATTTTGGCGAAGAGGAACTTTCGGAAAAATTAGTAGTAAGACCTACTTCCGAGACCATTATTTGTGAAATGTACTCTAAGTGGATAAAAAGTTATAGAGATTTGCCTCTTTTAATAAATCAATGGGCAAACGTAATGCGTTGTGAAAAAACGACTAGACCGTTTTTAAGAACGTCGGAATTTTTGTGGCAAGAAGGTCATACCGTGCACGCAACAAAAGAAGAAGCAGAAGAAGAGGCTCTTAAAATGCTGGGCGTATACGAGGAATTTATGAAAAACGTACTAGCAATGCCTGTACTTACGGGCAGAAAGAGCGAAAAGGAGAAGTTTGCAGGCGCATACGCAACCTACGCAATGGAAGCAATGATGCTAGATGGCAAAAGTTTGCAAGCAGGTACGTCGCACGACCTTGGACAAAACTTTGCCGAAGCGTTCAATATTAAATTCTTGGATAAAGACGGTACTCATAAATTGCCTTACCAAACAAGTTGGGGCACGACAACAAGGCTAATCGGTGCGCTTATTATGGCTCACGGCGACCAAAGGGGACTAGTGCTTCCGCCAAGAGTTGCTCCTATCCAAGTAATTATAGTGCCTATCGCTATGCATAAGGACGGCGTAATAGACAAGGCTAAGGAACTAGAAAAAGAGTTGAAATCGGCAGGAATAAGGGTAAAAACCGACCTAACTGACGCATCTACCGGCTGGAAGTTCAACGAGTGGGAAATGAAAGGCGTTCCTATTAGATTAGAAGTTGGACCAAGAGATATAGAGAATAATCAAGTAGTACTTGCAAGGCGTGATACAAACGAGAAAATAACGGCAAGTATGGACGGTTTAGGCGAAACTATCAGCAGTTTACTTGACCAAATTCACGACAATATCTACCAAAAAGCAAGCGACTTTTTACATAGCCACATCAAAGTAGTTCACAGTTTGGACGAGCTGAAAGATGCTGTCGAGACGGGCAACTTTGCAAAAATGATGTGGTGTGGTGATAGAGCGTGCGAAGACAAGATAAAGGAAATGACCAACGCAAGTTCAAGGGTAATGCCGTTTGACCAAACGCCTGTTGGCGACGTATGTCCAATTTGTGGCAAAAAAGCAGAAAAGGTGATGATATTTGCAAGAGCTTATTAAAAAATGTACGGGCTGGGAAGATTTTTTACAAAATGAAATGAGTCAGCCGTACTTTGAAAAATTGGCAAAAAGGGTAAACGAGGAATACTCACAAAAAACGGTATTCCCACCCTACGAAAACATATTGAGAGCGTTAGAACTCACCCCAAAAGATAAGGTAAAGGTAGTAATACTAGGGCAAGACCCTTATCACGAAAAGGGGCAGGCAACGGGGCTTGCGTTTAGCGTAAAAGAGGGTGTAAAACTTCCGCCTAGCCTAAGAAATATATACAAGGAAATTGCCGACGAGTACGAAACTACGGTAGATACCGTAGGCGACCTTGAATATTTGGCAAAGCAGGGTGTACTGCTATTAAACGCAACGCTAACGGTAAGAGAAGGCGAGGCAAATTCCCACAAAAACTACGGCTGGGAAATTTTTACCGATAGAATAATAGAGGAAATAGCAAAGGATAAAAGCGTAATATTTTTGTTGTGGGGAGCGGACGCTATTAAAAAGCAAGCACTTTTACAAGACAATATCACGCTAACGTCGGCGCATCCGTCTCCGTTATCTGCGTATCGTGGATTTTTTGGGTGCGGACATTTTATAAAAACCAACGAGATTTTGAAAAGCCAAAATAAAGAGGAAATTCGTTGGACGAGGGATAATGATAGATAGTCAGCGAAATGCGGGAAAACTGAATAAAAAAAGCATTTTTACGCCTGCAAGAGCAACTACGTTAGGTTTTCTTGCAGTGATTTTGATAGGCGCATTTTTGCTTAGTTTACCTATCAGCCACAACGACGGCGAGTGGTTCGGTTTTACCGATTCGTTGTTTACCGCCACTAGTTGCGTATGTGTTACGGGGCTAGTCGTAGTAGATACGGCAATAGAATTTACATTGTTTGGGCAAATCGTAATACTACTACTTATTCAAATAGGCGGGCTAGGTTTTATGACGCTTGCAACGGTGATGTTTATCGTATTTGGCAAAAAGATAAATTTGCAAAGCCGTATTTATATGCAAGAGTCCGTGTCCGAGGACAACCTAAAAGGCGTGGTAAGGTTAGCGCAAAAGATAGTAATTTACACTTTGGCGTTCGAGGCGATGGGGGCGTTTATTTTATCTTTCCAATTTGCAAAGGATTTCGGCGTTGGCGAAGGAATATTCAAGGCGATTTTTATGAGCGTTTCGGCGTTTTGCAACGCAGGATTCGACGTTTTGGGAGCAAACTACGGGGCGTTTTCTAGCCTAGCGCATTACCAGAACAATCCGCTAGTACTACTTACTTTGGGTGTGCTTATTATAATGGGCGGGTTAGGATTTGCAGTAATCACCGATATTATCAGCAGAAAAAAGAGCAACAGACTTAGGGCACACTCTAAGGCGGTGCTTTTAATGACGACTATCCTTATCGTACTAGGCACGGCGATGTTTTTGGGCTTTGAGTACAACAACCCAAAAACGATAGGCAATATGAGTTTTGGTAACAAACTTCTAAACTCCTTGTTCCAAGCAATTACGCCACGAACGGCAGGCTTTCAGGTGTTAAACCAAGCCAATTTAACGGTATCGGGTGCAACGCTAACTATGGCGCTAATGTTTATAGGTGCGTCGCCTGCGTCTACGGGCGGTGGTATTAAAACGACTACGTTTTTGATAATGATAGCGTACCTATGGTCGAATTTGCGGGGAGAAAAGGAACTTGTGCTAAACAAAAAGCAAATTACGGCGGCTCAATTAAAAAAGGCTGTGTCTATTATTATCACGGCAGTTTTGGTAATCGTAGGCTCGGTAATGATTATATCTATTGCAGAGGGCGTAAACGGCAATAAGTACGCAGGTTTTGAAGAAATTTTATTCGAAAGTATCAGTGCTTTTGCAACCGTCGGGCTGTCTATGGGCATTACGCCTACGTTATCGGTGGTAAGCAAACTAATGCTATGCCTAGTTATGCTAATAGGTAGAACGGGTCCTATTACGATGGGCTTTGCCCTTGTTAAAAAGGTAAATAAAACGCAAGTAAATATAAAATATCCAAATTCTGATATTATGGTAGGATAAAGGAGAAAATATGTTTAAGATATTTGAAAAAAGTTATTCGCAATTTTTAGTAGTCGGTCTGGGTAGATTTGGTATGGAAGTTACTAGAACTTTGTACGAACTAGGCAAGGACGTGCTTGCTATAGATATTGACGAAGAAAAAATAAATGAAGTGGTAAACTATTCCACACACGCAATAATCGCCGATGCAAGCGAGGAAGGCGTGCTAGAAAAGATAGGACTAAGAAACTTTGAAGTGGCAATTATTTGTACTTCTAACAACCTAGAAGTAAGTATCCTTACCACTATGCTTTGCAAACAAGCAGGTTTGTTCGTGGTGTGCAAGGCAAAAAACGACAAACACAAAAAGGTATTAGAGAAAATAGGCGCAGACCAAGTGCTTGTTCCTGAGGCTGAAATAGGACATAAAGTAGCAACTATGCTAACTAGCCCAAGGCTATCCGACGTAATGGAACTAACGCAAGGCTACGTGCTTGCCGAGATAGCACTTCCACCGGATTGGGGCGGAAAGAGCCTACTAGAACTAGATATACGTAAAAAATACGGCGTAAGCGTACTGATAGTAAAAAGGGAGAACGACGTAATAATTAACCCTGCTGGTAGTACGATTATTAAAAACGGCGATTACGTTATTGTCGGTGGCGAACTAGGACTAATATCCAAGTTTACCAAAAAGATAGGCGACCTAACGTAACGTAGATTTTTAAGCCAAGAAATTAACGGCGAAAAGGAAATTTTGTTTGTTTCAAGGTTGACTTTTTAGTGTAAAAATGCTAATTTTATTATGTTATATAAAAAAGACGATATAGGGAGTAGTCGACGCTAAAAGCGTAATTAAGCCGTCATCACGAGGCGTTGCCTTCGGTTTAGTTTCAAATGACAAGACTGTATTAAGTGCAGTCTTTTTTTATACTTATTTGGAGGGTTTATGGAGTTTTTGATTAACGGCTTTGCCGCTATTACGTGGCAACACGTAGTAATGTGGGTGATAGGCGGTGTGCTTATCCTACTTGCTATCGTCAAAAAATTAGAGCCTGCTTTACTTCTTCCTATAGGATTTGGTGCAATTCTTGTAAATATCCCGTTTAGTTCGGCAGTAAACCAAGGCGAAACGATAGGTATATTAGACTGGTTGTTTAATATCGGTATCGAAATTTCTGAGGCAATGCCCCTTATCCTATTTATAGGTATAGGCGCAATGATAGATTTTGGACCGCTACTAGAAAATCCAAAACTATTTATGTTCGGCGTGTTTGCTCAAAGTGGTATTTTCCTTACTATTTTGATTGCGGCAGCTATGGGCTTTGATATAAAGGACGCATGCGCAATAGGTATAATCGGCGCAGCCGACGGCCCTACGTCTATTTACGTAGCAAACGTACTAGGCAGTAAGTATTTTGCGCCAATTATGGTAGTGGCGTACTCGTATATGGCGTTAGTGCCTATAATACAGCCAGCCGTTATTAAGTGCCTAACCACCAAAAAGGAAAGGCAAATTCGTATGCAATACAATAGTGCAAACGTATCGAAAACCACTAGGATTTTGTTCCCGATATTTATCACGCTTATTGCAGGTTTGTTTGCCCCTATGAGTGTGTCGCTAGTAGGCTGTCTAATGTTCGGTAACTTGATTAGGGAGTGCGGAGTTTTGGATAACCTATCCGAAACGGCGTCAAAAGTACTTAGCAACCTAATTACCTTGTTACTTGGTATTAGTATTGCATCTCAAATGAAAGGCGAAAACTTCTTGCAAACGCAAACGCTTATGATTATGGCGTTAGGTCTAATGGCTTTCATTTTGGATACGGCAGTTGGCGTAATTGCTGGTAAAGTATACAATATTTTTGCAAAAACCAAAATCAACCCTATGATAGGCGCAGCCGGTATATCGGCGTTTCCTATGTCGGCAAGGGTAGTGCAAAAACTTGGTTTGGAGGCAGATAGGACGAACCACTTACTTATGTTCTCTATCGGCTGTAACGTGTCTGGGCAAGTAGCGTCGGCAATCGCTGGTGGCATTATACTTAGCCTAATGTTATAGGAGGCGGATATGTTTAACTACTTTTTAATGGCAAGCGCAGTAGAACAAGCAGCAAATATTTTGTGGAAAGGTATGCTTGCTATGATAATAGTCGTAGCAGTGCTTGTAATAATAATGTACGTATTCAAGTTCGTGGATAAAAAGAGAGCAGAAAACAAAAAGAAAAAAGCCGAGGCAAAAGCCCTAGAAGAAAATAATAATCAGCCCGAATAAAAAATAAAATATACGAAAACGCTACTAAACAGTGGCGTTTTTTATTTTATCGTTATATTTATAAATATATAATATTTTTCTATATAAAGCAAATTCAAAAATAAACGACGTCGGTTTTGAAATAAAAATAAATATTAAAAAATACGTTATTGACAAAAGAATAAAGAGTGGTATAGTGAAAGTAGAAATAAAAAATTAACGATAGAAGATTTATAGCATAAGGAGGTGTGTATGAAGAAAAAAATTACGGCAATTATGCTAACGCTAACGGCAATAGGCTTGGTATGTTTAACGGGCTGCACGAATACGGGCTATCAGCCAAGTAGTAATGAAAATTATTACGAGATAGACGGCGTGTACAGAGTGATAAAACTGAAAAATAGCGAGCCCGAAAAAATAGAAAAATTTCCACTACATTCGTATATGCCAAGAATAAACGGCGACGCATTCGAAACCTTTACGGCAACGGTAGACTGTGGACTAACTGCAAACGATATATTATTTCAGGATGGCAGTACTATAAATAGAAAAGGCGTAGAGCAAGTGTACAAATTGATAGGCGTAGAAAACAAATCGGCAATAGCAAATGAGTTAACACACGGCAATTTAACAGGTTTGAATACATATAACGAGTGGAGTAAAAAATCAAATTCGGGATATACGTTTAGACCTGCTGATTATGAAAAAGGGGCAGTTGTAGGAATGCGTGGTAACGTAAAAGTGTACACGATAACGTACGAAGATAGGTCTAAAACCGACGGAACGAAAGTGGCGGAAGGTGAGTATCAAGTGATTTTGATAGACGGAACGCCGTGGGTTGATATATTCGTAATATAAATAAAACAAGCAAAAACGCTACTAAACAGTGGCGTTTTTTATTTTATCGTAAATCGTATTGCCAAGTGAAAGAGCGGTAGTGTAATCTTAAACACAATGGTTTTATAAAAGTATACGCAATAAGAAAAACGATTACACAACGAAGGGAATTAGAAAAGCGTTAGAATTTTAGATTTTGTAGTAACGAATTAGGTAAAAGCCGTCAACTAGCAATAAAAACACAAGTATTGATGTTACGAAAAGAAGTTTATAATATGAACGTGGTAAAAACGCAAAAAAAAGATACCCATACGGGTATCTTGATTTTTATTATTCAGCGTCGTATGGAAGAAGTCCCATTACTCTTGCTCTTTTGATAGCAGTTGCTAGCATTCTTTGGTGCTTAGCGCAAACGCCACTCATTCTTCTAGGAACGATTTTACCTTTTTCGGTAACGAACTTTCTTAGTTTAGCAACGTCCTTGTAATCGATCTCTTCTACTTTATCAACGCAGAAAACGCATACCTTTTTCTTAGGCATTCTTCTTTGAATTTTCTTTTCTTCGCTCATTTTTACACTCCTTTATTATTAGAAAGGCAATTCTTCGTCTTCAACGGCTTTCATACCACTGAAAGATGAGGTTGGAGCAGCAGGAAGTTCTTCAAATTCGTCTTCGCCAAGTTCGTTCTTGGTGGATAGGAATTGTACTTCGTCAGCGTTGATTTCGGTGGTGTACCTTCTTACGCCGTCTTGCTCGAAACTGCCTGTACGAATTGAACCACATACAGCGGCTTTGCTACCTTTTTTAAGGTACTTAGCGCAGTTGTCTGCCGTAGCACCCCAAACGGTGATAGTTAAAAAGTCTGCTTCTCTAACGCCTTGCGAATTAGCAAATTTTCTTTGTACTGCAAGGGTGAATCTGCATAGAGATTTGCCGTTTTGAGTTGCGCTCAATTCTGGATTTTTTGTTAAATTTCCAATTAAAAATACTTTGTTCATACTTTCTCCCCTTATTTGCGTAGTAGCATAGAACGAACGATAGCATCGTCGATTCTCATCTTACGCTCTAACTCAGCTGGAACGGTTGCTTCAGCCTTGAAGTTCATTAATACGTAGTATCCTTCGTTTTTGAAGTCGATAGTGTAAGCGAACTTTTTAGTTCCCCATTTGTCTACCGAATCAACAACGCCACCTAAACTTTCAACAAGTGCAGAGTATTTGTCTACAACTGCTGCCTTAGCGTCGTCTTCAAGCTCGTTTTGGATAATGTACAATAATTCGTAATTGTTCATCGTTATACCTCCTTTTGGACTAATGACCGATTGCTCGGTAAGGCAGTAGAAAAATTCTACTGAAACTTACATATATTATATTAAATAAGTATTATTCTGTCTAGCAAAAATAAGTGTAAAAGAAAATTTACCCACAAAAAATCCCTAATTTATTGCATATTTAGGCTCTTTTGCAGTTTTTTCTTGATTTTTTGAATGGTATTATCCACACTTTTGTAGTCCAGCGACAACGCCGACGCTATTTCTTGGTAGGTTAGTCCGTCCAAATAAAGTTTTAATACGGCTAGTTCCTTCTTAGTTAGCGTGGAGTATATTACGTTTACAAGGTTTGCGTATTGTTCGTTTGCTATCGCTATCGTTTCTGCACTATCTATACCGCTTGTAAATAGGTCTATCAAAAAAGCCCCGTTCACTTCGTCTTGCTTGTTGTAACTAACGCTGGTATTAAGTGGCTGATTTTTCAGCCTATTTGCCGATTTTATTGCATCTAAAATAGAGTTTCTTATGCAGGATATTGCGTAGGTCTTAAAGGACGATTTCTCTTTTGAAAAAGTATTTATTGCGCCGTACAGCCCAAGCATACCTTCTTGAATTAAGTCGTCGCTATCTGCCCCGATTATGTAAAAACTACGGGCAGTTTTCTTTACTAAGTAACTGTATTTTCTTAGTAGATAATCGCAAGCGTCGTGATTTTTTTCGGCAAGGCTTACGATTTGTTCGTCGGGTAGATTTTCAAAACTTTCCATTATTTAGTCCTTTGGCGAATTGCTTCGTACAGGATTGCTCCCGTTGCTACCGATGCGTTTAGCGAGTTTATTTTGCCAAATTGCGGTAAGGATATTACTCCGTCGCACAGTTTTCTAGTAAGGGCTTTTACCCCCGTATTTTCGCCACCGATTACTATTGCTATATCGCCCGTTAGGTTAGTGGTAAATATATTTTCGCCGTCCATATCTGCACAAAATACCGTTACGCCGTTATCTTTTAGCCACCTAATAGTGTCGTTTATATTGGTTACTTTCACTACGCTAACGTGCTCTATTGCCCCTTGGCTAATTTTGGCTACCGTGTCGGTTACGCCGACTGCACGGTGCTTTGGAAGTACTATTCCGCTTACCCCACAGCACTCGCCCACACGGATAATGCTACCTAGATTATGCGGATCTTCGATACCATCTAATATTAGCAAAAACAAGGGTTTATCGTTTGATTTTGACGTATTAAACACGTTTTCTAGCGTATCGTAGGTGTAATCGCTAGTTACTGCAAGTATCCCTTGATGACGCTTTGTTACCGAATTTTTGTCTAGAACAAACTTATCTACGAAAGTAACGGGTATCTTTTTTGCTCGTGCTTTTTTGGTTAGATCCACAAGTTCGTGGTTAGCGTTGTTTTTTTCAACGTACATTTTTTCTACGTTGCGATTAGAGGCAAGTAGTTCTCTAACCGGATTTTTACCTTCTATTATCATTTAGAGATTCTCTCCTTAGTCTTACGTCGCTTGCTTTACCGCAAGTTTTTACGCCCTCAGGGCATTTTCCTTGTATACAGCCGGGACCTGCGTTTTTGAATACGTTAGGGGCAATTTGTATTACTTGTTGTAGCATTTGCCAACTAACTTCACGTATTTCCCATTGAGCACGGTTACAGCAACGCAAACCGAAAAAGTGCAGTAGTTCACGTGCGTTCATAGTAACCACCATTTTAGTTTCCGATGCGTTAGGAAGTACGAATCTTGCGTCCTCGTTACTGCTTTCCATTTTTCCACCTAATGCTTCTTGCCACTCGGTATACCAAGTTTGCATAGTTTGCATTTGTGTGTTGAATTTATCTACTGCATCTTTGCCTAGCGCCTCTATTGCGGGCGGAATTATATAGTTAAAGGTTTCGCCTTCTTCCTTGGTCGCGCTTACGTAACGTTGGCTTTTAACCGAAAAACTTGCTATTCTGTGGCGAGTTATTTGAGCAAGTAACGCCCTAGATACTCCTTCTATACCAAAGGTGAAACTTGCGTGTTCAAAAGCGGACAAATGCCCCATATCAAGTAATCTTGATATAAATTTTGCGTTGTCCTTGCTTTCGGTAGAGTGTTTTAGGTCCACTATATCAGCGTCGCTATAACACAATTTAGCGGCAAGCGCAATGGTTTCTTCCGGGTTTTCAGTGTAACGAATAAGCGTTACGAATGGTTTTACTTGGCTCATTTTTCTTCCTCCGATTCTGCATATTGTAAAAGATAATTTAGTCTTTCGTGGTTAGCGGTAAGGTACAAGTAGCCTATTACCGCCTCGTATCCGCTTGCTTGCTTGTAGTCGGCAAGGCTAGCGTTTTTTGCGCTCGATTGCACGTTGCTGTTTCTAGCACGCTTAAATATTGCTAGTTCTTCCTCGGTTAGCACGCTAAGTAGCGATTTAATTTGTTTTGCCTGCGATACTGCTTTTACCTTTTCGGTAGTCCTTTTATGCAGTTCGTTTGGCTGTAGGGTAGAAGTAAGCACAAGTTTCGTCCTTACGTACAAAGTTTGCACTCCGTCCCCGATAAAAGCAAGCACCAAAGGGCTAATTTGTCTTGCCTCGTCCTTGCTGATATTAGATAACAAATTTGGTAAAAAGTCTAACATTATCTCTCCTTACGTTGTTGAATATATATATTATAGCATACATAATATAAATTGCTAACTGTTTTTATCATTGACATATATAAAGTAGTGATATAAAATAAAAACTAGTAGAGGAAGTTATGGATAGAAATAACAAAAAATTCGATATAGCGCTCACCGTCGTCTCGGTGGTTTTGTTCCTAGTGATACTACTTGGAATAGGTGGTGGAGTATTTTATTTTTGCTATATAGATAGCATATCTATTCAAAACGGCGACGAAATGGAGATGGCTATTTCGGACGTCGATTTAATTACGGTGCAATTCCCGGACAAAATTTATATAAATAAAAACGTAAGTTTCAAGTCCTCAGATCCTAGCGTGGTATCGGTGGACGACAATGGAAAAATTACGGCGCTTAAAGTAGGTAAGGCAACTATTACTGCAACTACCGAGTTTTTTAGTAGGACTGCATTTATTAACGTTACGGTAAAATACGGCGAGCCAACCGAAGTGAAGGTGAAGGTAAGCGAAAACGAGAAACAATACGTAGGAAACGAGGGCAAAGAAATAGTCTTTAACGCCGAAACCTATCGAAACGGATTTTTATCGCAAGACCCTGAAACCGTATCGTTTAAGTGGGAAATTTTTGAAAACGGCAAGTTAATTAAGACCGAAACGGAAAATACGGGCAAAATTAGTTATATTGCTAAAACGGATACGTACAAGAAAATAACGGCAAAGGCAACCGTTATAATTAGTGGTAAACAGACGAATATTTTTAGCGAGCAAAACGCTTTCGTTTACGATAAACTTACCGAGCAAGATATTACGCTAACCTTCGTAAACGGCGAAAAAGCAGTAATGGGCGAGGAGATTTTCGTAAGGGCAAATCTGTCTAGTACGGTAGATAACGGCAATATTCCTACGTGGAGTTACAGCGTAAACGGTGGAATAAAAGAGAAAATAGATAGTAGCGGACTAACGACGAGTTTGTTTGTAGATAAAAAGGGTACGTACGAAATAACGGTTACCTTTACTGAGGAAAACAGAACGATAACTAAGTTTGTGCAAATAGAAAGCGAATATCACCAAATAGACGAAATAATAGTTACGCCTAGTAGCGTAACGCAAGCTGAAAACGACCTTACGCCGATACTTTTAGAAGTATCGTGGCACAAGTACGCTATGCCTGGGCAAAAGGTTACGATTGTTTTTCAAGGTAAAGACGCTAGTGGCAACGCTAAAACCTACACGCTAGATAAATTAGCAGATAGAAACACCGTGGCAGTGAACTTCGATGCCGAAAGTAGTGGCGGCAAGGTAAATATTTACATAGACGACGTATTTACGGGCATAGTGATAGACGTAAACGATACGTATATAGTAAAGGCGACTGCTCATATCGGTGACGTTAGGTCTAACGAATTTACGTATAAGATAGGGTACGGGGAAATAACTAATCTAAAAATAACGGCAAGTACGGACGACGTGTTCGATAACGCCGAAAGCGATGCTATATTAGGACGAAACAATTTGGGCGATAGCGTGGCGGTTAGGGCAAGTATTTACCCGAAATACGCAGCGGGCGACCTAGTTTGGTACGTAAACGGAAGTCAAGTTACGGCGGACGGCAGAACGTACGACTTAAATTGTCAAAGCGTAGGCGAATATCACGTATATTGCGAAACGACTGACGGAAGAGTAAGGTCGAATACCTTGTCAATTCCGTCGACGAATACCTCCGTTAGCAACGATATATTGCGCCACTTGGGTATGGTAAACGGCAGAAGCGTAAATAAGTACGTTACTTGCCAAAGCGATATTGACGCAATACTTGAATATTGTTTCTTAAATTACGGAAACAGCGCAAACATAAATTTGTATATTGATACTTGCATGCAAGATATATGGGCAAGTCACGGGGACAGTGCTTATCAAGGTGAAAGATATTGGGTTAATGTTGGATACGGTATATACTACGTAAGTTCGCAAGGAAACACTGTAAGCGAAGTTCCGTATACTATTGGTGATTCAAATAGGGATTCTATATCAAGGGCTTTTTATCGGGTAGGTTATAGCGGAAATTTCCAAGGTGAAATACTGCAAAAAAGCACGCTTAATAAAGAGAGTACTTTCAATTTTGCGTTGCTACCCGTAGAAACTCCTACGAAAGTATCCTCTCAAAAGGCAATGAAACAAATTAAATCGGGTGGAAGTTCTACGCCTCCGTATTCAAAGGTGGCAGGTACTAACGAAAGGACGTTTGCTATTGACGAAATAGAGCAAACGGTAGAGGTATCCTCTAGTAGCGAATTGTTTGACGCGGTTTCAAATGGATTTAGACCAATGTGCAAAGTGGGTAGTATGGCAGACAAAATATATAATGAAGCAAGAAAAGTGCTAACTACCTATTTAACGGATACGGCGACCGACCTTGAAAAAGCAAAATTTATTTACGATTGGATTATTTGGGAAGTTACCTACGATTATGCGGCAACTGAAATAAATTCGACTGACGTAAACGAAGCAATGAGATATTCTGCGTACCATTTAGAAGGCGTATTTAGTATAGAGGGTACGATATTTGATAAGCAAATAGCCGTATGCGACGGACGAAGCAAGGCGTACTTATTAATGTGCGCAATAGAGGGTATCCCTTGTATAAGGGTTGCAGGCACTTGCTACGACTCCAAAACGGGCAAAAACGCAGGCGGACACGCTTGGAATAAAGTGTACTTAAAAACTTCTGAAAAAGACGAGAAAGGCGCTTGGTACGTGGTGGATACTACGTGGGGTGACGGTAAAGTAAGGTACGGATTTGAAGAGGTAGAAATGTATACTGACGATTTTTTCCTAACTACTGATAATTATCACAATAACAACCGTAATTTATCGTACACTTGCATAGAAGACGAAACTCCGTACGATATTCCTAGGGCAGTAACGGAGTACAACGGCTTTTAATAAGAATAAATATTCGTTTTTTGCTAAAACTATTACCGAGGTGAATATGAAAACGGACAAACTAATTCAAACCGTATACTCGGGATGTACGATGGCGGCGGACAGCATAACTAATCTAAAAGAGTACGTAGATAACGAAGAAATGCTGGACCTGTTAAACAAACAGCAAAACAAATATTACAAGTTAAAGGGGAAAGCAAAACTCATTTTGGAAAAGATGGGCGTAAGCGAACTTTGCGATTTAACAAAGGCAAAAATGATGGCAAAATGCGTAATGAAGATGCGTATGATGACGAATAGAACGAAAGAAAAGGTTGCCAAAATGCTTAGCGAAGGGGCAAACCAAGGACTTGAAGATATTGCCATTATGGAAAATTTGCTTACCGAAAAAGGAGAGCAAATACCAGAAATTGCGCTTGAATACAGGAAGTTGTTGCTAAGTAATAAAAGTATGCTTGAAAAATACTTGTAATAAATTATTTTTTAAGCAAAATAGTCAGTTTTGAAAATAGTTGCCTAAGTTTTGACGGGCAACTTTTTTTAAGCCTATTTATAACTTTACGTAACAAGGCGTCTACGAATTTTACGTATACGGATATTCCAAGCAAGAAAAATACGGCTTGGTAAAACCTAAGTATTCCGTCCTGATAATTTGCGTAAAAATAAAAAAATACGGCAAAGCAAATACAAGCCGATACTACGTCTAAAATACAGGCAAAAAACCTAGGAAAGCAAAAGAATTTGCCTAGCCTATTAAACGATTTATATAATAAAGCAGAAATTAGCCCAAAGGCAAAATAAATTAGCCCAAAGGTAACTTCTACGCCTACGTTTTGTCCCATTATTTAAGTAGTTTTTTAACAAAATTGCCGTTTAATACGCCGTTTTGGTATCGTAAAGCCTTGATTGTGCCGTTTGCCTCAATAACGCCGTTAACGGTATCTATTTTGAAAAGTTCCATATTTTCGCCGTCAACTACAAGGTGCTTGCCTTCTAGTTTTAGTACTATTTTCGTTTTGGAGTAGGACTCTACTTTTTTCACTCCCGTAACGGCTAATTTGTTTGTAATATGTATTGCGTGTTCCATAAATTCCCCCTACCGATATGGTATGTACCGTTGCTTTTGGTTATGCACGTAAAGTAAAAAAGCAACTAGCAATATTTTTAGATAATCGCGCGTTACTTGACTATAATATTAAAGTATTATAGAATATAGAAGATAAAGAGGTAAAGCGTGATAGGTGTTATAGACGTAGGTAGCAATTCGGTTAGGCTGATGCTACTAGGCAAGGATTATAAAAGTAAGCAGGTAGAAACTACGGGGCTAGCAAGGGGTAGTTACGACGGGTTTCTAAAAGACGATGCAATAAATAGAACGCTCTCAGCGATACTTATGTTTTGTAACGTAAGCAAAGAAAATAACGTAGAAAGGACGTATATTTTTGCAACCGAGGCGGTAAGAAGTAGTAAAAACGGCGTAGACTTTGCTAATAGGGTTAAAGAATTAACGGGGATAACCGTGCAAATTATACCTAGCGAAAGGGAAGCGGAAATGGGCTTTTACGGAGCGCACCAAAAGGGCGTAAGTCTAGTACTAGATATAGGCGGAGCAAGTACCGAAATAGTAGTAGGTAACGACGAAGAACTCATTTATAAAAAAAGCCTTCCTATCGGCGTGGTTAGGATAAAGGACGCCGTAGACCAAGGCGAAGATATTACGGCGTATATTAAGTCTGTAATAAAAGGTTACGGCGAAGTACCTACGGCTGACGAGTACTACGCAATAGGCGGTACGGCAGGCACTATCGTTGCGATTACCGAAAAAATGGAAAAGTACGACCCTACGATAACGCACGGCTACAAACTGAAAAAAGAAGTCGTAGAGTATTGGACAGAAAAAATGAAAAATATGTCGTTGGACGAAATAAAAGCCCTTAAAGGTATCGACGTAAAGAGGGCAGAGATTATAGAAGGCGGAGTAAACTTACTTCTTGCCGTTATGGATACGCTAAAAATAGATGAGATTACGGTAAGCGAGAATGACAACCTAGAAGGTTTCGTGTATTGCTACAACGTAAAGTATTAAGGAGATAATATGGAAAAAATTACTTCAAACGAACTAAGAAAAGCATTTTGCGATTTTTATATCAGTAAGGGGCACGCCCTTATCGGCTCTGCGTCGCTTATACCCGAAAACGACCCGACCGTACTGTTTACTACGGCTGGAATGCACCCACTCGTACCGTATTTGCAAGGAGAACCACACCCACTTGGCAAAAGGCTATGTAGCGTGCAAAAGTGCGTAAGAACGGGTGATATAGACGAAGTTGGGGACAAGAGTCACTGCACGTTTTTCGAGATGCTTGGCAACTGGTCGCTTGGTGATTACGGAAAAGAAGAAGCGATAAATTACAGCTATGAGTTTTTGACTAGCGTATTAAAAATAAATCCTGATAATTTGGCGTTCACGGTGTTTGCCGGCGACGAAAACGCACCAAGGGACGAAGAGGCTATCGAGTGCTGGAAAAGCCACGGAATAAAGGACGAGCAAATTTTCGCTTTGCCAAAAGAGAACAACTGGTGGGGTCCTGCCGGTCTTACCGGACCTTGCGGAACGGATACCGAGATGTTTATAGATAACGGCGCAGAAAAATGTAGCGACGAGTGTTCGCCTGCCTGCGATTGTGGAAAATATCTTGAAATTTGGAACGAAGTATTTATGCAGTACGACAAGCGTGAGGACGGAAAATTCTTACCGCTTAAACAAAAAAACGTGGACGGCGGAATGGGGCTTGAAAGAACGCTTTGCATACTTAATGGTTATAAGTCGGTTTACGATACCGATTTGTTTTCGGGGGTAATTAAACTAATTGAAAGCCTAAGTGGTAAAAAATACGGCGAAGACGAGGCTACCGATAAGGCGATTAGAATTATTGCCGACCACGTAAGAACGGTTACCTTTATTATGGGCGACCAAAAGGGCGTCGTTCCTAGCAACGTGGACCAAGGCTACGTCGTAAGAAGGCTGATTAGAAGGGCTGTAAGATACGCTAGCACTTTGGAAATGGATAGCGACAACCTTGTAGAAATATCCAAGGCGTATATCGAGCAGTACAAAGATATTTATCCTGAACTTGTACAAAATGCAGAGAAGGTAACGACGGAACTTAAAAAGGAAATAGACAAATTCCAAAAGACCTTGCAACAAGGACTAGGCGAACTTGAAAAGGTGCTAAAATTCGTTAAGGACGGAAAACTTAACGGCAAAACGGCGTTTAGATTGTATGATACGTTTGGTTTCCCTATCGAAATGACGGTTGAACTTGCAAAAGAAAAGGGATTTACCGTAGATATGGAAGGATACAAGCAAGCCGAGGAAAAACATAAACAAGCGTCAAAAGCAGGCGCTGAACAAAAATTTGCAGGTGGACTTGCCGATAATCAAGAGGCAACTACCAATTTGCATACGGCAGCACATTTAATGCTTGCAGGACTAAGAAAATTGTTTGGCGAAAATACTAACCAAAGGGGTAGTAATATAACTGCTGAAAGGCTAAGATTTGATTTTAACCTAGATAGGAAAATGGAAGCAGACGAAATTAAAAAGGTGGAGGATTACGTAAACGAAGCAATCCAAAACAAAGTGCCCGTCGTTATGGAAGAAATGCCTATTGAAAAGGCAAGGGAGATAGGCGCAACGGGAATATTCGACAACAAGTACGGCGACGTCGTAAAGGTGTATACGATAGGCGAGTATTCGAAGGAAATTTGCGGAGGCCCGCACGCAAAAAATACGGGCGACCTTGGTACGTTTAAGATTGTTAAGGAGCAAAGTAGTTCGTCGGGAGTAAGAAGAATAAAAGCAATATTAACGAAATAAAGGCTAGCGTAAAAGATAAATTCAAACGCCTTACTATCAGTATTTAGTGGTAGTTAAGGCGTTTTTATTTGCAACGATTACGCCTAATCAAGTAAAGCGTATGCCAAAAATGCTTTTAATTCGACAAGTGAAAATAATCGAATATAAAAATAACAATAGATAACGCAATAAAGAGAAAATTACTTAGCGTTAGGGGAAGTATAATTGAAGTCAAATTCAACCTAATAGAAAAATAATATTTTCAATATGTCAAAAGGAAGTTTTTAGGTGTTGCACATGAAAGTATAATTCACCGGAAATAAAAAAAGACGGCGATTGCCGTCTTTTATCAGTTGTATTCTATTTACAAATTAGTCCTCAGCATAGTTTGTAAAGTAGTTTTGGATAAGGATAATAGGAGTACCCTTGTCGCCACTACCACTAGTAAGGTCGCACAAACTACCTAGTAGGTCGGTTAGGCGTCTTGGGGTAGTGCCCAAACTCTCCTTTTTAGCAAATAGGTTCTTTTCCTTGGTTTTGATTAGGTTTTTAATTGCTTCCTTAGCGTCGTCGCCAGATAGGTCGCCAATGCTGTTATCGGCAAGATATTTAAGTTTTACTTCGTTAGGAGTACCTACTAAACCTGCGGTATAAGCAGGGCTTACAACGGGGTCGGCAAGTTCCCAAATTCCACCAACGGGATCTTTGAACGCACCGTCGCCGTATACCATAACTTCTATATTTTTGCCCGTTTTTTCTAGTAGCAAGTCGTGAACGCTATCAACGAAAGTTTGGCAATCTCTTGGGAAAAGTTTTACGCTATTATCGGTTGCCATATTAGAGCCAAGAAGACCGCAAAAATCGTTGTATCCGCTACCGTCAACTGATGCGTTTAGTATATCGTCAAGGCCAAGTACTACTTTTGCGCCGTTCTCTTTAAGGATGCGTTTGCTTCTTTTTCTAGTGTGGATATCGGCAGTGATTACCTTGTCGGTATATTTTAGTATTTCGGTTAGGTTGTTTGCTAGTATAACTTCGCAGTTAGGGGCAACTTCCTTGTAGATTTTAATGTAGTCCATGCCCGTAAACGGATGTTTTATTTCGCCAAACGTTTTGTAAATTTCGTCGCCAACGAAAACGTCGCTGTACGGATTTATTTTTAATTCGTCGATTAGTTCGGTATCAAATAGTGCGTTACCAACTTCGTCTTTTGGGTAGGAAAGTTGGATAATTAGTTTGTCTACGCCCATAGATATACCTTTTAATAGCGTTGCAAAACGGTTACGTGATAAGATAGGGAAAACAAGTCCAACGGTGCCTCTTCCCGTTTTAGTAGCAACGTCCTTTGCTATTTGGTCGATAGTTGCGTAGTTGCCTTGCGTTCTTGCAACGATAGATTCGGTTACGCCAACCACGTCTTTGTCTTGGAATTTAAATTCGCCTTCTTTGCTTGCGCTAAGTAAACTATCAACGACGATTTGAACAAGGTCGTTACCTTTTTTGATAATAGGTGCTTTAATTCCTCTTGCTATTACGCCAACGTTTTTCATTATTTTCTCCTTATATTTGCTATATAATATTTATTATTAGCAATAATATAAAATATTTCATTGATTTTTCGCTACGTTTACATTATAATGGCATTAGTGATTAAAATCAACAAAATACGATATAACTAGTTTTTATACGGATATGAGAAAATAGGATAGTATATGAAAGTAAATTTTGAACTGTACAAAGTGTTCGTAAAAGTTGCCGATAGTGGTTCGCTAACAAAAGCGGCTAAGGAATTGTATCTATCACAGCCTGCAATTTCTAAATCTATCAAGCAACTAGAAGAGCAACTAGGCGGAAAACTATTTAACCGTACAACCAAAGGTATGGAACTTACCAAGGAAGGTAAAATGGTGTACGACTACGTAAAACAAGCCACGGAGCTCATCGATATGGCGGAGTATAGGCATAGTCGGTTAAAAAATATTTCGACGGGACTTGTAAATATTGGCGCAAGCGATACGATTTGCAAAGGGTATTTATTGCCAATAATTAAAAAATATCACAAACTATATCCCGACGTTATGTTTAACGTAACCAATCGTACTTCGAAAGAAACGATAAGTTTATTGAAAACGGGCAAGGTGGATATAGGCTTTGTAAATTTGCCCGTAGCCGATAGTTATCTAGATATTCAGCCCGTAATTAAAACGGAAGATATATTCGTATGCGACAAGGATTTTATCAAAAAAATTACTCATCCGCTTACCTTCGAGCAGTTAAACGAATTTCCACTTGTTATTTTGGAAACGCTGTCAAATTCACGTCAGCAGGTGGACAAGTATATCGAAAGTAAAGGGGCAAGCCTAAAACCTGCTATCGAACTAGGTAGTTTGGAGCTTGTTGCCGATTTTGCTAGAATAGGCTATGGCATAGGGCTAGTTACAAGAGAATTTGTAAGAAAAGATTTAGACGAAGGCACTTTGTTTGAAGTACCGCTTGTAGATAAACTGCCCGAAAGGAATATAGGACTAATAACGCTAAAAGATACTAATATGAGTTTTGCAGCACAAAAATTTGTAGAATTATTAAACGATTAAGAGGATAATATGAAGAGATTGACCGAAGACCACAAAATTACCGAGTTTTTTGGAGTAAACGTTTTCAACGACAAAGTTATGAAAAAGTATTTAGACGAGGAAACTTATCTAAGACTGAAAGAGGTAATCGACAACAAGGGAACTGAACTAAACAGAGAACTTGCCGATAAGGTTGCGCAAGGAATGAAAGAGTGGGCTACTGAAAACGGCGCTACTCATTATACGCATTGGTTTCAACCGCTTACGGGTACTACTGCTGAAAAGCACGATAGTTTTTTGGATTTTGATAGCGAGCAAGAGCCTATCCTATCTTTTAGTGGTAAAAGTTTGTCCAAGGGCGAGGCTGACGCAAGCAGTTTTCCGTCGGGCGGAATAAGGGCTACGTTTGAGGCAAGGGGTTATACCGTTTGGGATTGTTCTAGCCCTGCGTTTATAAAAAAGAGTGAAGGCTCTAACGGAGTATTATGTATTCCTACTGCGTTTTGCTCCTATAACGGCGACGTACTAGACAAAAAGACACCGTTACTTCGTTCTATGCAAGCAATAAACAGGCAAGCAAAAAGAATGTTAAAACTACTTGGTAAAGAGGTAGATAACGTATATCCTAACGTAGGTGGAGAGCAAGAATATTTCTTAATAGATAGAAAGGACTACTTAAAGCGTGACGACCTTAAAATTACGGGCAGAACGCTGTTTGGTGCAAAACCACCAAAGGGACAAGAAAAGAACGACCAATATTACGCATCAATAAAGGAAAGAGTTTCTCGTTTTATGGCAGAACTTGACGAAGAACTATGGAAACTTGGAATATACGCAAAAACCGAGCATAACGAGGCAGCGCCTAGCCAACACGAACTAGCGCCAATCTTTTCAACGGCAAATATTGCAACCGATCAAAACCAAATAATAATGGAAATGATGAAAAAGGTTGCGTATAAGCACGACCTTGCATGTTTATTGCACGAAAAACCTTTCAAAGGCGTAAACGGCAGTGGTAAGCACGACAACTGGTCGCTAACGACAAGCGACGGACAAAACCTATTAGAGCCGGGCAAATCACCGTCGGAAAACAAGCAATTCTTATTGTTCTTCCTAGCAGTTATAGGTGGTGTGGACGAGTACGCAAATTTAGTTAGAATGAGCGCTGCTTGCCCTGGTAACGACCAAAGATTAGGCGGAAACGAAGCCCCTCCTACGATAATATCGGTATTTATCGGCGAAATGCTAGAAGATATACTAAACAGTATAGAGCAAGGCACAACTAGTGGACAAAGAAAGAAAGAATACCTAAAAATCGGCTTGTCGGTACTGCCTGAACTTAAAAAGGATTATTCCGATAGAAATAGGACGTCACCGTTTGCATTTACGGGCAATAAGTTCGAATTTAGAATGGTGGGCTCATCGGTAACCTTGGCTACGCCTAATATCGTGCTAAACACTATCACTGCTGAAATGCTAGATAGAATGTGCACCGAGATTGAAGAGGGCCTTGCAAACGGGGAAAGCCTTGATACGCTAACTTCTAGGATAATTATTAGAAATATAAAAGAGCATAAAAAAATTATTTTCAACGGAAACAACTATACTAAAGAGTGGTACGATATGGCAAAAGAAAGAAAATTGCCAATACTACAAAATAGCGTAGATTGTTACGACGTTATGGTAGACCCTAAGGTAGTAGAACTATATCGTAAGCAAGGCGTATTTAGCCTAAAAGAACTTGAAAGCAGAAGGGAGATATATCTTGACAACTACATAAAGACGGTTAGGATAGAGGCAAATACTATGCTATCTATGATTAAAACCCAAGTTATGCCGGTGGTATTAAAATACGAGGGAAAACTTGCCGAAAGAGCAACGTTTATAACCAAGATAGACGAGAGTGCAGGCGAAGTTCATAAGGAAATTATAGGCAAAATAGACAGGAATTTGAAGGGCTTGTACGAAGTTAGCATAGATCTTGAAAAGGCTATCGAAAAGGCAGAGAAAATCACGGATATTAAGAAGCAAGCGATTTTCTTCTCTAACGATATCAACAAGCTTATGGACAAAGCAAGGGAGTACGCCGATACGTTGGAAATGCTATGCGACAAAAAAGAATGGCCGTTCCCTAACTACGCAGACATATTGTTTTACGAATAATAATTTTTTAGGAGAATATAAATGAATATTGACTGGAATGCCGTTGGACAACAAATAATGGAATGGCTACCCGGGGCGGGAATAATGCTTGGCAAATTCTTGCTTGTCGTAGTCGTTGGATATATCGTTGAAAAAATAGTAATGTACTTGCTTAGAAAAGTTTTGTACAAAACGAAAATGGATATTGCCGTAATATCCTTCGTGCTTAGCCTTACTAAGATAGTGTCAAAAGTTGCGGTGGTAATACTTGCACTTGGTGCGTTGAATCTAGACGTAACGGCGTTAACTGCATCGCTAGGTATGTTTGGTGTTGCGTTGTCGGTAGCGTTAAAGGATACGCTAAGCAGTATTGCAAACGGACTAAACATTATTGTAAACAAGCCGTTCAAAAATGGCGATTTTGTGGAAATCGGCAGTTATAGCGGTACGGTCGTTGGCATAAAAATTATGTCGACCGAACTTATTACATCTGATAATAAGACGGTAGTAATACCTAACAATATGGTTAATACTTCTGCACTTGTAAATTACAGCACGCAAGAAAGTAGAAGAATTGATATAGATATGGAAGTTGCCTACGGTACGGACGTAGAACTTGTAAAAGACGCTATGTACGAAGTGGTAGACGCTAATAAAAAGGTTAAACCGTATCCTGGTATTCAAATTTTACTGGATAGTTACGGGTCTAGTGCAATAAAATTCAAGGCAAGATTTTGGGTAAATACCGAAGATTATTGGGACGTTTATTGGAGCGTTAAGGAAGAGATGGTAAAAAGTTTTAACAAGTACGGAATTCAAATACCGTTCAATCAACTTGACGTACACCTAAACCCCGTAGTAGAGGAAAATACCGACGGAACACGTCCGCCACAAAGACCGCTTGAACCACCTATGCCACCCGTCGTAGAAGAGACTGAAAAAATTTCGCACTTGAAGAAATTGGATAGTATTCTTAACGATAAATTCTCGAAAAAGGTAGAAAAGGAAGAGGTAAAAAGGGAAAAGAAATTAGCAAAATTGCAAAAGAAACAAGATAAAAAATTGGAGAAACAAGGGAAAACTTTGTCCGAAACCAAAGTCGACGTGAATATGGAAGTAGATAAGGACGACGAAGAGGAGTAAAATGGCCTTTAAGAAAAAAGAGGAAAAGGAAAAAGAAATGAAAGGTTTTTTTGCAAAGAAAAGTAACGATAAAAAAGACGCTAACTTGACTAGCAAGAAGGATTCCAAAACCGATATTCTAAACATTGATAGCCAAAGCGAAGAAACGAAAAAAACCGAAAACGTTTTGCTAGAAGATAGTGAGGTTTTACCTAACGAAACGACGGAACAAGAAGGTGGGAAGATAACGGCGAAACCTTTGCAATTTAACGTGCCTATTTTTAGCGAAACCGACGAAAGCGACGACGAGTACGACGGGGAAGAAACGGTTGAAGAAGTGCAAGGGGATAGCGCAGAGGATTGCGTAAAAAGGGGTTTGGAAGTAGCCGAAGAGATACGAGATTCTAATCCTAGTAGACTATTAGGAAGCAAGGGTGAAAGGAAAACGGCAAACTTTTTGCTAAAAAGAACCGAGGAAATTTTTGGCACTAAAGGCAAGGTAGAGCCCTTTTACGTAAAGAATTTTGCCTACAACTTCGGTATGCTTATTTACGGTGCGTTTTTCATACTTACTCTTTTGGTGTACTATTTCAGCCCGATAACCGCCGTGTTTATCAATTTTATAGGCGTAATAGGGCTTATCAATCGCCTTTTCTTCAAGGTGGATATGGTAGGGTATTTTGACAGAAAGTCCACGTCTTTTAACGTCGTAAACGAAATAAAGAGCAAAAGCGCAACTAAAAATACACTTATCCTTACCTCGAACTATTCTACGGCTAGAAAATGGAATTTTACAAGGCTGTTCAAGGTGAACTTAAAGGCGTTTTCCGTAATTGCTATCGTGTTGCTTTTGGTGGAAATCATTTGCCTTATCGTGCTATCTGCGGGCATAGTAAATCTAGGTCTTATAATATTTACGGGCATAATGGTAGGTATTCTTGCAGTATTTTGCATTGCTTTTTACGGGTATGGCAAAAAGAACTGCAAAAACGTAAAATACGGACTAACGGGCGTGGGTATGAACGTGGCAATCGTAGATTACCTAAGCAAACATAGGGACTTAATAGGCGACGGTACTAGCGTAGTATTTTGTTGCTTTGGTGGTGGAACGGACGGAGCAAACGGCTCTAAGGCGTTCGTTAAAGAACACTTTAAGATAAACGACGACTACAAAAAGGCTGTTGCAATAAACTTTGAAGCAGTGGTAAACGAAAACGAAGCGCTATATCTAGACGTGTACAAACGCAAGCACAACAAAGGTAGGCTTGCAAAAAAAGTTTACGAGGGTATAAACGCTAAGGGTGTAAACAAGGAAACGGGCTTAATTAAAGGCTATGCAACGACGCATTTTGGCGGTATCGGTGTGGATTCGGTTGGAATCGGTGTAAGTATGCGTAATATTCCACGAGATTTTAACAACGAAAAGGACGACAATTTGCCAAGTCAAGAAGAGTTTACAAAAAGGTTTGAAAGGTATCTCGGCGTGGTAGAGGAAATCTTAGAGGAACTAAAGGCTGAAAAATAACAAGTACGATTGAAAGATTGATAAAAGAGGGATTTTATCCCTCTTTTTTTTATATTCGTTTGTAAATACGTTACTAATCAAAGTGTAGCAAGTATGCGTATAACTAGCCGTTAGCACGCAAGATAAATTCGCAAGTAACGTTGAATAATATATAAGAATAAAGAGAGCGAACGCACTTATAAATACGTTACGAATTACAAAACTGCTTATTAGGAAAATGCAATCCAATTATTTTGTATATTATATATAGTATAGAATACTACCTTAAATGAATAGTCTAAATAACGGATAAAAATAGGGTGAATTACCTAAAAATTAACGAGATTAAGCAAATTGAAAAATAAAATAGAATAAAAAAAGAGCCTTGAAAGGCTCTTTATATTTAGGTGTCGTTTTAGAAATCAAGTTTCATATCGCCGTATTTTATCCAACCGATTTTTCTCATAAGTTCGCTACAAATTAGGGTGATTACGGCAGGAAGTACAATCATTAGCACAATTATTCCGCTCCATATCAAAGCAGGGTCTGAGCCGTTTGCGGTGCTTTGCGCTATCGTATCTATAATTCCTACGAAGCCGCTAGTACCCATACCACCACCACTAGAACCGCACATTAGCCTAAATCCGCAAGTAGAGATAGGTCCAAGGATAAAGCTTGCGATAATCTCTGGTAGCATTACGATAGGTTTTTTCATAATGTTTGGTATTTGTAGCATACTTGTTCCAATGCCTTGTGCAATCAGTCCGCCAAAGCCGTTTTCACGGTAACTTGTTACGGCAAAGCCTACCATATGGCAAGCGCAACCGACGGTAGCAGCGCCACCTGCAAGAAGTATTGCGTTTATGTCCGCCGTGCTATACGCTGACGGATTAGACAAAATAGGTGATGCTACGGCAATCCAAATTGCAGCCGACGAGGTTGGCATCGTAAGAAGTATACCCATAACTACTGCGATTACTATGCCCATTGCAGCCGGCGTTATAGCAGTTGCTTTTGCAACGCCAAGACCGATATAATCTACAAGTTTTACAAACGGCCAAGCAACGTAAATGCAAATTAACGATACTATGGATACAACGAACGGAATAAGTATAATGTCTATCTTCGTTTTACCACTTAGTTTATTTGCTATTTCAACGGCAAATACGGTGCATACGTAAGCGCCGATAGGGTTACCCGGAAGTAGGGCAATAGTGCTTATTGCCGTACCCGTTTGCCAAAAAGTGCCGTCTACGAATTTCATCGAAAAAGAGCCAACCATACCTGCTATTATCGCCGAAAACATAACTAGGTTAGAGGATTTTAGGGATTTTGCAATACCTATACCTATTCCTGCGCCCATCATTAAAGATGCGATACTGCCTAGTACGATAAGTGCGTTACCTACGGCAACGCCCGCAGGAGTATTTGCCTTTAATATAAGTTTACCTAATTCTTTTATAATTGTACCGATAATAAGGGTACAAAACAAACCTTGCGCCATACCTGAAAAAGCGTCTATAAAATACTTCTTGCAAAAGTTTTTAAGGTGTTGCTTTGGGGTAAGAGGAATATATTCCTCGTTGGTAGAGTTAGCTACGATATCACCCTCTGGTTTGTGGGTAGATTCTGCCTTTTTGTGAAATTTGAACATAACCTTCTCCTTAAAAATATTTAATAAAATAAGTATAACATTTTGTTAAAAAAATGTCTATTTATTTACTATATCTGTCGATATTTTTGCAAACGAAAAATATTAAGGGAAAACTTGTTAAATAGCAAAAAAATTTTCAAAAAAATTTTTTATTTTTTCAAAAAAAATCAAGGTATATGTTGAAATTAAGCAAATAATATGGTAGCATAAGAGTATATATTGAACACTAGAATAGGAGGATGTTCTTATGGAGAAAAACACAGTAACGGTAGCGCGCATCAATCTATTTGCGATACTTAGAAATATCGAAGATTTGTGCTCTATGGATAGTGTATGCAAGGATTTAATAAAAGACAAGAAGTTATCCGTTCAATTCCGCGTTCCTCAAGTTGGCATAGGTACGCTAAAATTCGAAAACGGCGCTTGCACTTTTGTTAGAGGTGAGTGTGGAGCAAGTTTGAAGTTGTATTTTACTTCGCCTGAACATTTTAACAAATTGATTGATGGTGAAAACACTGTTCCTATTTTCTACAACGTATTCCAAGTTGGTTTCTTGCTAAAAGAATTTATGGGCTTAGCAGATAGAATTAAGTATTATTTGCAACCTACCAAAGAGGAAAGAATAGAAAGATGCAAAGACCCTGAGTATTTCAAGGTAAGCACTACGCTACTTGCTTATACGGCATTTTTCGCAATGAGCGAAATTGCAAACAGCGACCCTGTTGGAAAGCTTATTGCAGGTCGTATTCCTGAGGGAATAATCCAAGCAACCATTTCAGACCCGAGTGGCGACGTAGGTATTTCGCTAGATATTGATGCAAAAGGTTATTTGACTACGTCAAAAGGTTGCGAAGAAGGCAAAGGCAGAGCGTTTATGAAGTTTGAAGACGTTGCTACTGCAAACGCAGTATTAAACGGCGACCTAGACGTATTTACCCCTATCGGCGAGGGAAAATTGTCGCTATTTGGCTACACCCCTATGCTTGATAATATGAGCAAACTACTAGGTTTGGTTTCCAAATACGTTGGTTAATAGGAGGATATTACAATGACAAAGATTAACGATTATACTAAATCAAGAGAATTATTCAAAAGAGCGTTAAACGTTATTCCTACGGGCGTATACGGACACCAAGGTCCTTCTAACTGTTGCGCTATTCCCGTAAGTGCGTTTCCTATGTTTATGGACCATGGCAAGGGATCTCATATGTGGGACGTAGATGGTAACGAATATATCGACTATATGTGCGCATACGGACCAAACGTACTTGGTTACTGCGACGAGGACGTAGATAAAGCCGCTATGGAGCAAATTGCAAAATGCGACTGTATCACCACTCCTTCTTATAAAGTATTAGAGTTTGCAGAACTTATGGTAGACACCGTAGATATGGCAGACTGGGCTTTCTTTGCTAAAAACGGTAACGACGTTACGTCGCTTGCTTGCTTGGTTGCAAAGGCTGCAACGGGCAGAAAGAAAATACTTATGTTCAAGGGTTGCTACCACGGAGTATCGCCTTGGACGCAAAAATTAGGATACGCTGGTATCGTTGAAGAAGACGTTGCAAACAGCATGTACGTTCATTGGAACGATATCGACGAATTAGAAAGAACTATTAAGGAGCATAAGGACGAAATAGCAGGACTTATCGCTACCCCTTACTTAATGCCTACTTGGGTAAACAGCGAAATGCCTGCCGAGGGATATTGGCAAAAAGTTCGTGAGTTATGTACGGCTAACGGTATCGTTTTAATTGTAGACGATATTCGTAACGGTTTCAGACTAGATACTCACGGTTCGGATAAATTCTTTGGAATTAAAGCCGACTTAATGTGCTTCTGTAAGGCGCTTGCTAACGGCTACAACGTTTCGTGTCTATGCGGTATCAACGACTTGAAGGCAGCAGTATCCGACGTATTCTGGACGGGTTCTTATTGGATGAGTGCAGTTCCGTTTGCCGCTGGTATTGCCTGCGTAAACAAACTAAGAAAAATAAACGGCGCTAAACTAATGCAAGAACAAGGTGAAAAGGTATTTGGTAAAGAAGGTTTGCAAAGAGTTGCAAAAGAAAACGGCTTTACCTTGACCGTTACCGGTGCAATGTCTATGCCTTATATCAGGTTAGAGAACGACCCTTCTACCGTTTTGCATCAACAATGGACGGCTGAAATGGTTAAGAGAGGCATTATGATTCACAATCACCACAACTTGTTTGTAAACTGCTCGTTAACCGACGCTGACGTAACAAAGACTTTGGAAATTGCAGACGAAGCATATAAAGTAGTAAAACAAAATAATAAATTGTAAGATATAGGAGGAAAATATGTTATCAAACGAAGAAAGGGCAAAATTAAAAGAGATTGCCAAAGATTTAAGATTAGATATCATTGATACCATGGGCTACGCAGGTGGCGCTCACGTTGGTGGTTCTATGAGTATGATGGATATCATGACGGTATTGTATTTCAAATACCTAAACGTAGACCCAAAAAATCCTCAATGGGAAGATAGAGATAGATTTATCTTGTCAAAAGGTCACTGCGCATTAGGTTATATTCCAACCCTTATGAAAAAGGGATTTATGGACAAAGAGGGCTTGAAAACTTTCAACCACTTCAAATCTCCGTTTGGAATGCACCCAGATAGCAACAAGATTCCAGGATGCGACGCATCTTCTGGTTCATTAGGACACGGACTACCTATGGCTGTAGGTATGGCTATCGGTGGTAAATTGCAAAAGAAAGATTTTAAGGTAGTAGTACTACTAGGCGACGGCGAGTGCGACGAGGGAAGTAACTGGGAAGCAAGTATGACTGCTAACCACTACAAACTAAACAACCTAATCGTAATCGTTGACCGTAACCACTTTATGATAGACGGTAACACCGAGGACGTTATGAAATTAGAGCCACTTGCAGATAAGTTTGCTGCATTTGGATACAACGTAATCAAGATTAACGGACACGATATAGACCAAATCGACGCTGCACTAGAAAAAGCGTGGGCAGCTACCGATGGACCTACTCTTATTCTTGCCGACACCATTAAAGGTAAGACGCTAGGCGGAGCATTAGAAGGAAAAGTTGTTTGCCACTACTGCTCACTAGATTCTAACCAACAAAAAGCGGCTAAAGAGAATATTATCAAATTATATGAGGAGGAGAAATAACTATGGCAGAAGTAACGACTGGAACCTCTTGGAACGTATATGACGCAAATACAATGTCCCCTGGTGAAATCTACGGACGTGTAATGACGGAACTTGCAAGAGAAAACGATAAAATAGTTGGCGTAACCGCCGACCTAGCAAAATCTACGAATATGGGTATCTTTGAAAAAGCATTCCCAGAGAGAGTTATCAATGTAGGTATTGCAGAGCAAAATATGATGGGTGTAGCAGCAGGTCTTGCTAAGGTTGGATTTACTCCGTTTGCATCTACGATGGGCGCATTTGCTTGTATGAGAGCAGGCGAGCAATTCAGAACTGATATTTGCTACCAAAAATTAAACGTAAAAGTAGTTGCTACTCATAGTGGTATTTCGTTTGGTGCAGCAGGTTCTACCCACCACTGTACCGAGGACTTCTCTATCGTTAAGGCATTCCCTAACGTAACGCTTATTGCCCCTGCAGACGGCGAAGAAACCGGTCAAGCAATCAAGGCAATCGTTGAGAAAGAAGGCCCTTGCTACGTAAGAATCGGTCGTGGTTTCGAGCTTCCTTGCCCAGAAACCGATAAGATTCCTTTCGAAATCGGCAAAGCAAAAACCGTTATCGACCCAGAGGGTGCAGACTGTACGATTATCGCTTGCGGTATTTGTGTTCGTCAAGCAGTTCAAGCAGCGCAAGACTTAGAGAAATATGACAAAATCAAGGTTAGAGTAGTTAATATGCACACTATCAAACCTATCGACGCTGAAACTATTATGAAAGCAGTAAACGATACGAGAAGAATTATCACTGTTGAAGAACATAACGTTATCGGTGGTCTTGGCGATTCAGTTGCAGCAGTTATTGCTGAAAGCGGAAAAGGATGCGCATTTACGAAAGTTGGTGTTCCTGACTGCTTTGCTCAAATTGGTTATCCAGAAGACTTGTATGCTTTCTACGGACTAGATTCAGACGGTATTGCCGATAAGGTAAGAGAAGTTATGAACAGAGACTTCGAGCAAGACGAAGTTTGGGAGGACGAGGTATAAAATGGCAACGCAAAATGAGAAAATTCAAGCAGAATTAATCCTTCGCTCGATTTTCCCTGTAATGAAAGTGCTAGTAGCCGACGACCCAAAAGTTACCGAGGCTTTTAAGGGCGTTGACGCCGTAGTACAAGTAGGTGCAGCGGAGCAAGGTGAAGATTATTTTGGTGCATATCTTGTTTTTGACAGTTCAAAAGAGCCAACGCAATGTCTTGACGTTAAACAAGGCAAATACGACGGCGAGCCAACTATCAATTTTGAATTCAAAACTATAAAAGATATGTGTGGTATGTTTACCGGTGCAATGAACGGCGCAATTATCGGTGCTATTCTTAAAACTTTGTTCAAAGGACACGCTGGCTTATTCCTAAAAGTAGTTACCAAATTATTCTTAGGTTTAACCAAAATGTTGCCTTCGTTCAATCCTAAGACCGATGCTGATAAGAAGATGAAATTAAAGTTATCACTTTACATGGTATCTTCGGCACTATCCGTTTACAACAAACTTGCCGACAAGTACGACGACCCACAAATTAAGGAGTACAGAGCGTGGATGCAACAACCAAAAAGGGTTTATCAATTTATCGTAGGCCCAGAGGAGAACCCAGACGTTGCGTGCTATTTGATGGTTCAAGCAGGTCAATCTAAGTGTGGACGTGGTATCTACGAAAGAAGAAGACCTTTCGTTACCTTCCATTTTAGAGACGTTGAGGGTGGTCTTGCCGTAGTTGGCGGAACCGTACCGTTTGTTGAAAGCGCAGAGAGAGGTTATATCACTATGATAGGCTCTCCTGAATACAGCGCAGTGCTAAACGACTATATGTCAAGAATCCAAGCAATCCTTCTATAAGAAATAAACAAAAATGCGAACTTCGGTTCGCATTTTTTTATTGCTTGTTTATTGTGTCGTTTAGTCACTATCAAATAGTTTTCTACGTATTGCTACTATTTTAGTAGAATAATTTTTTGAATACAGCTAAAACATTAAATTATAACGACCAGCTAGTAACAATGTTTGAGAGTGTCGTTATTTTGAATGCAACTAAAACTGATAAGAAAACAAAAAACGTTTGATGAGTTTGAGAGTAACGTTATTTTTGCGAATTTTTCGTTTTCTTTGTAGTAGCCGAATATCGTTTTTGAGTATAAAGAAATTTAGGTTAGAAAAATAGGGATAAAACGATAATAAATTCGCAAACGGAAAAGGTGAACGAGAAAAAACGAAAAGATAGGTCAAACGAATAGTAAATAAGCACTACTAATAAGCAAAAACGCAAAATTCGTTGCTATTTTTTCGTTGGTATTTTATAATAAATTGTAGAAATAATCTATATAAATAATATATTAAGGAGAAGTATGAAACTTGTAGTTTTGGACGGCGAAGCGTTTAACCCCGGTGATATCAGTTGGGACGAATTTAGGGCGCTTGGCGAATTTGAGTATTATCCAAGGTCAACGGCTGAGGAAGTAATAGAAAGAGGCAAGGACGCCGACGTTATTTTTACCAATAAATGCGTCATTGACAAAAAGGTTATTGATAGTTTGAAAAACTTGAAATACGTGGGTGAATTTGCAACGGGATATAACAACATTGATATAAATTATGCAAAAGAAAAGGGAATAGTGGTAACTAACGTTCCTAATTACTCTACCGATAGCGTAGCGCAAACTACCTTTGCGTTGCTATTAGAAATAACTACTAAGGTGGGTATGCACGATAAATCCGTAAAGGACGGCGATTGGTGTAAATGCCCTAATTTTTGCTATTGGCTAGACTCTTTAACCGAACTAAAAGATAAAAAAATCGGTATAGTAGGGTACGGAAATATAGGCAAAAAAGTAGCCGAGATAGCAAAGGCGTTCGGTATGCAAGTTTTCGTAAACTCTCGTAGTTATAGGGGCGAAGGATACTTGGATTTAGAAGAAATGTATAAAATATGCGATATTATCACCTTGCACCTGCCACTTACCGAACAAAACAAAGAAATGATAAACCGTGAAAGCATTGAAAAAATGAAGGACGGCGTAATAATCGTGAATACGGCAAGGGGTGGACTTGTAAATGAAGAAGATATGAAAAACGCACTAAATAGCGGTAAAATAAAGGCGTTTGCGTGCGACGTTATCAGCGAAGAACCTATGAAAAAAGATAACCCGCTTTTGAAAGCAAAAAACGTGATTATAACGCCACATATTGCTTGGGTAAGCTACGAAACTAGGAAAAGATTGTATGATATCGCACTTAACAACGTAAAGTGTTGGCTAAGTGGAAACGTGGAAAATCAAGTAAACCGTTAATTTTTGAATATATACTATTTAAGCCACTTTGAGTGGCTTTTTTTATTTAATTCTACAAAAATTCTAAAAATTTTCGACCAAAAATATTGCTGTAAAACCCGATAAAGCATAAAATATTACGTGCTTAAAAAATAATTAAAAAAATTTATAAAAAATTCAAATTCAAGTGAAAAAAACGACGTAAAATCGGGCTTAGTATTGATATAGCAAATATTTATGATATAATTTAGTCAGTAAATAAAATCTATAAGGAGAAGATTTATGGATAAAGCGAAATTAGATTTATTAAAAGAGCAAGCCAGAGTGATAAGAAATACTACCATTGAAATGATTGGTACGCTTGGCGTAGGTCACATCGGCGGAAGTATGTCCATTATAGAAGCGCTTACGGCAATTTATTACGAAACTGCAAACGTAGACCCTAAAAATCCGTTAAAAGTAGATAGAGATAGGGTTGTTCTAAGTAAAGGACACGCTGGTCCTGCTTTATACGCAACGCTTGCTGAAAAAGGATATTTTGATAGAGATTGGATTTATACCCTAAACAAACCGGGTACGAATTTGCCTTCTCACGTAGATAAAAACAAAACTCCGGGTATCGATATGACGGCTGGAAGCCTAGGTCAAGGTATATCGGCAGCCGTAGGTATGGCGCTTGCTGCAAAATTGGATAAAAATCCTTGCAACGTGTACGCTATTATCGGCGACGGCGAAAGCCAAGAAGGTCAAGTATGGGAAGCTTTGATGCTTGCAGGTAGCAAGAAACTTAACAACTTAATCGTGCTACTAGACAACAACAAAATGCAAATCGACGGCACCGTTGAAGAAGTAAACGGAATAGACGACGTAGAGGCAAAATTTACCGCATTTAGATTTAACGCTATAGAGGTGGACGGCCACGATATCGAGGCAATCGTAGACGCAATCAACGTCGCTAAAAAGAGCGATAAACCAACGGCAATTATTCTAAACACCATCAAAGGAAAAGGATTCCCAGAGGGCGAAGGCAAGGTAAGTTGCCACAATATGAATATGACCGAAGAAGTATGGCGTGCGGCTATTGAGGCTAACAAATAGGAGGTATAGGTATGAAAGATACGGTAGAAGTAAGAAAAGCATATTGCAACACTTTGATAGATATGGCAAAAAAGGACGACAGAATTTGCGTTTTGGAGGCAGATTTAATGTCCGCAACGGGCACGAAACCATTTAAGGAGGCTTTCCCTGAAAGAACTTTCGACGTTGGTATTGCCGAGGCAAATATGGTTGGCGTAGCGTCGGGACTATGTACTTTTGGCAAGATTCCGTTCGTGGCTACCTTTACCCCGTTTTTAACTCGTAGAGCGCTAGACCAAATAGAAATCAGCGTAGCGTACGCAAAATTAAACGTAAAACTTGTTGGAACGGACCCTGGTATCTCTGCTCAATTAAACGGCGGAACGCATATGTCGTTTGACGATATGGGTATTATGAGGGGTATACCTAGTATGGTAGTATTCGAGCCTACCGATGCAACTATGGTAGCAAAAGCGTTGCCACAAATTGCCGAGCATTACGGCCCTGTTTACGTAAGAATGTATCGTAAAATTACAGAAAAAGTGTACGACGACAGCCTAGAATTCGATTTGTTCAAGTCGATTACGCTAAAAGAAGGCAAGGACGCAACCCTTATTGCAAGCGGTATGATGGTTCCCGTTGCCCTTGAAGCTTACGACAAATTAAAGGAAGAAGGTATAGAAGTTAGGGTAATAGATATGCACACATGGAAACCGCTTGACGAAGAAGCAGTGCTTAAAGCGGCAACCGAGACGGGCGCAATAGTTACTTGTGAAAACCACAGCGTAATAAACGGCTTGGGTAGCGCAGTAAGCGAATATCTATCGGGCGTAAAACCAACCGTAGTTAAGAGAGTGGGCGTAAAAGACCAATTTGGCGAAGTTGGTAAGGAAGATTATTTGTTCAAGAGATACGAATTAACTGCTGACGACGTAGTAAAAGCAGTAAAAGAAGCAATAAAACTTAAAAACGCTTAGTCTTTATAATATATCGGGCTACGCCTTTGCGTAGTCCGTATTTTTTATTGTTAGGCTATTTGGTATAGTTAAAGGGGCAAAAAAATCTAATTGACATTTATAAACTTATCTATTATAATGTCAAGTAATATTATTTATAAATATATGGGTGGCAAATAGGAGGCATTATGGCAGAAGATATTATATGGTTAACTCAAGAAGGGTTAAACGCACTTAAAGAAAGATACGACTATCTAGTTAGCGTGGCAAGGCCTGCAGTATCCGAAAAAATCAAGATTGCAAGAGGCTTTGGCGATTTAAGCGAGAACGCAGAGTACGATGCTGCTAAAAACGAACAAATGGAAATAGAGCAAGAGATTTCCGAAATCGACGAAAAACTTAACAAAGTACAAATTATCGACGCTGAAACGCTAAGTAAAAAAGTGGTATCTATTGGTAGCACCGTTCAAATTTACGACAAAGAGTTTGACGAAAAGGTGGAGTACCAAATCGTAGGCGCAGCCGAAGTAAACCTAGACGAAAATAAAATAAGCAACGAATCACCGCTAGGAAAGGCGTTACTTGGTCAAAAGAAGGGCGCTGAACTACAAGTGGAAACCCCGGGCGGAATTGTGGAAGTAAAGATATTAAAGATAAAATAGAGGCAAAGATGGAAAAAGAAAAGGCAAACGCTCAAATAGTGGAAGAAGATATAAGCGAACTTATTGCAATAAGAAGGGGAAAACTTGACGAACTTGTTACGGCAGGCAAGAACCCTTATGAAAAAGTAAAATTCGATAGGGACGCTTATTCAAAGGATATTAAGGATAATTTCGAGGCGTACGAGGGTAAAACCGTTACCCTTGCAGGTAGACTAATGTCCAAAAGAATTATGGGCAAAGCAAGTTTTACCAACCTTGCCGATTATAAGGGCAATATCCAACTATACGTAAGAAAGGACGAGGTAGGCGAAGAATCTTACCTAGAATTCAAAAAGTACGATATAGGCGATATAGTTGGCGTAAGCGGTGAAGTGTTCGTAACGCACATGGGCGAAATTAGCGTAAAGGTAAAAACCATAGAATTACTGTCTAAGTCGCTACTACCGTTACCTGAAAAATTCCACGGATTAAAAGACCAAGACCTAAGATATCGTCAAAGATACGTGGACTTAATCGTAAATCCTGACGTAAAAGAGACCTTTATTATGCGTAGCAAAATCGTTAGCGGTATAAGGGAATTTTTGGATAACGAAGGATTTATCGAAGTGGAAACGCCCGTACTTAATACGATAGCAGGCGGAGCGTCGGCAAGACCATTCGTTACGCATCACAACACCTTGGATATAGATATGTATATGCGTATTGCGCCTGAACTTTATCTAAAAAGATTGATAGTTGGCGGTTTTGAAAAAGTATACGAAATGGGTAGACTATTTAGAAACGAAGGTATGGACCCAAGACATAATCCTGAGTTTACCACCGTTGAATTATACCAAGCATACACCGACTATAACGGCATGATGGATATTACCGAAAGAATGTTTATCCACCTTGCAAATAAGGTAAAAGGAACGCTAAAATTCACCTATCAAGGCGAGGAAATATCCTTTGAAGCACCGTGGGAAAGACTTACTATGGTAGAGGCTGTAAAAAAGGTTACGGGCATAGATTTTGCTAGCGGTGACCTTGACGAATTAGTAAAGAGCGCAAAGGGGATAGGCGTGCAACTACCAGAGGACGTAACTTGGGGTAAGGCGTTATACGAAGTATTCGACCAAAAGGTAGAAGAAACGCTAGTGCAACCTACCTTTATACTTGATTATCCTGTTGAAGTTTCGCCACTTGCGAAGAGAAAGGCTAGCGACCCAAGACTAACCGAAAGGTTCGAATTCTTTATTTCTCGTAGAGAGATGGGCAATGCGTTTAGCGA
>ENA-ORTY01000297-ORTY01000297.1-human-gut-metagenome-genome-assembly--contig:-NODE-297-length-68306-cov-12.487202_pt1 | contig 68306 bp, 87 predicted proteins | sample MGYA00241917_ERZ509198 | MGnify/ENA primary metagenome ERZ509198 (study PRJEB26280, sample SAMEA2338857) | human gut metagenome | biome: human gut; feature: human-associated habitat; material: faeces...
CGCTCTTCCGATCTAGAAAAATTCTTCAGCGTCAGCCTTGCCGACGAAAAGGATATGATCTACATCATCGCCCACAAGGACGAAAAGGCCGCCATCATGCGCTCGATCAACGAGCAGGCCGGTCCCGGCACCAAAGCGGGCGCGATCTGCTTCTCGCTGCCGATCTCGTCCGTCGCAGGCCTGCGTGCACGGGAGGAAAACTAAGCGTCCCCGTAATACAACAAAGCGCCGCTGCTCACGCAGCGGCGCTTCCCTTTTCAATTTTCAATCTTCCGTCTTTTCCCCGCGGGCGAGGCTCACGATGTCGCCCACACCGTTCAACACCATGCTCGGACGATACGCATAGGTCTTGATGGTCTCGCGCGTCGAGACGCCTGAGAGCACCAGCACCGTCGACATACCGCTCTCCATGCCGGAGATCACATCGGTGTCCATACGGTCGCCGACCATGACGGCCTCGGCTGAGTGGCAGTGCAGCATTCTGAGGCCCGTGCGCATCATCAGCGGGTTCGGCTTGCCGCAGAAGTACGCCTGCGTGCCGGTCGCCATCTCGATGGGCGCGACGAGCGCGCGGCAGGCGGGCACAATGCCGTTTTCGATGGGGCCGGAAACGTCGGAGTTCGCGCCGATGAGCTTTGCGCCCTTCCAGACGAGGTTCGTCGCCTTCGTCAGCGTATCGAGCGAATAGGAGCGTCCCTCGCCCACGACGACATAGTCGGGGTTCACATCGTTCATCGTGATGCCTGCGTCGTAGAGCGCGTTCAAAAGGCCTGCCTCGCCGATGGCAAAGACCGAGCAGCCGGGTGCCTGATCGCGCAGGAACGCCGCCGTCGCGAGCGCGCTCGTATAAAAGTGCTCCTCCGTCACGTCGAGGCCCATGCGCGCAAGCTTCTGGCTCAGCTCGCGCGGCGTGTAGCCGCTGTTGTTTGTCAGAAACAAGTATTCCTTGTTTTCATCGTGCAGCCACTGGATGAACTCGGCCACGCCCGGCAGCACGCGGTTGCCATGGTAGATGACGCCGTCCATATCGCAGATGAAGCCCTTCTTTTCGTTAAAATCGATCATATTGTAAGTATCCATTCGTATCCCTTCTCCTCTCTTCTCTCCAAATTTCATCGAATACAGTATAGCAGAGGGATTTGTCAAAAACCAGCAAAGAAATGTAAAATCTGCGTGAAATGCAAAAGGAAAAGAGACAGCTGAGGCTGCCTCTTTTTTCTCTTTATACTTCGCCGCTTAAAAGGCGCGCGACGGTGCGGCGGTAGACCTCGCCGCAGTTTTTCACCTGCCATGCATAGCCGTACTCGTTGTCACCGTGCATGTTGCCGCCCGAGGGGCCAAACGTCACGACCGGAATGCCGAGCGAAACGGCTAAAATATTCGAATCGCAGACCGAGGCGTCGTATGCGCACGGAAGATCCTTGCCCGTGACGGAGTTAAACTCCTCCTGCAAAATTTTGACGAGCGGATGATCCTCCTCCACCGCGAACGACTGCATGTAGGGCGATTTTCTCGGCTTGAGGCGCACGTCGACCTTGCCGGAAAGGCCGAGCTGCTCCGCCGCCCCCATGATCTGCGCAATGCAGATCTCGTCCGTCTCGCCCGGAACGACGTAGCGGTCAACGAAGAGGTAGCACTTCTCCGGCACAACGAGCGTGCCGGGATTGCCGCCCTCCATATAGCGCACGCACCACGTGCCGTGCTTGAGGTGCGGGTGCTGGAGCGTCGGCAGCGCCTCGATGGCCGCAGCCAGGCGTCCGCCGGAGATGAGAGCGTTTTCACCGACCTCGGGATAGTGGCTGGCGTGCGCGGTCTGTCCGTGGACGGTCACCTTAAAGCTGTAGCGGCCGCGGAAGCCGACAGCCACATTGTCGTAGCGGCACTCGCCCATGATGGCGTAGTCGGCGTGGATGACGTCCTCCGCCACAAGCTGATAGGTGCCCTTGCTCAGGCCCTCCTCGTCGGCGACGAAGCAGGCCAAAATTTTGCCGTTGATCTCGTCGAGATGGGCGGCGTAATAGGTCAGCGTCTCCAGGATCGCGGCGAGGCCGCCCTTCATGTCCATCGCGCCGCGGCCATAGACCTTGCCGTCGATCTCCGTGGGGGTAAACGGGTCGGTCTTCCAGCGGTCGGACACATCGACGGTGTCGAGGTGTCCGATGAGCAGCACGGTCTTTCCCGGCCGGCCGCTGTCGAGCACCGACCAGACCGACGGGCGCTCGCGCGCGGTGTCCTCTTCAAAATAGCTGTAATGCGCTTCCATGCCGAGCTCACGCAGGACATTCGCCACGTAATCCGCCATCTGTGCCTCGTGTCCGTTGACCGAACGGATGGAGATCATATCGTACCAGCGCTGTAAAATCCGTTCCATACCTTAGTCCTCCTTCGCCTTGGCCGTGCCGATGCCGGTCACGGCGTAAATGACAGAAAACACGATCGACAGCCACAGCATCGGCGCAAACGGCGCGAATGCCAGATTGGAAACGCCAAGCGTCGTGGCGGTGTAAGAGCCCGTAGTCGACCACGACACCATGGGGGCAAGGCCCGTGCCGGTGTCGAGCATCGTGCGCATCAGATTCTTGCGGTCGAGATGATATTCCGGATACAGGTCCTTCACCATACCGCCGACGACAGGATAGGACACATAATAAGCGCCCGTAATCGTGAAAAACACCGCGTGCAGGATCAGCACACCGAGCGACATCGAACGAGAGGTCTTCGCGATACGCTCCACAAAGGCGAGCAGCACGTCCACAACGCCCGCTGTGCGGAGCGGCGCGCCGAAGATGCCCGCCGCGATCAGAAGACCGATGGTCGAGAGCATCGAGGTAAAGCCGCCGCGGTTGAGCATCGAATTCACGACGTCTGAGCCGGTATCGGCAGAAAAACCGGAGTACATGACCGCCAGAATATCGTGCAGGCTGACACCCTGGCAGAGCATCGCCATCACCGCGCCCGCGGCGATGCCGGCGATAAAAGTCGGGATCGTCGGCTTTTTCATCAAAATCAGCACGACCACGACCAGCACGGGCAGAAGCAGCACGGGGCTGAGCCAGAACTCGGCGGAAACGGTGGAAAGGATATCCTCATACACTTCCCCGCCGACGCTGCCGCCGGAATAGCGCAGGCCGTAAACAAAGTAGAAAACGAGCGAAATGAGATACGCAGGCCCCGTGGAAATGAGCGCGTGGCGAATGCCGTCCATCAGCGGCACCTCGCACACCGTGGCGGTGATGACGGGCGAGTCAGGCAGCGGCGAGACCTTGTCACCGAAGAACGCGCCGGTGCAGACCGCGCCCGCGGCCGCGGGCAGCAGCACACCGAGACCCTGTGCAACGCCCATGCAGGCGACGCCGACCGTCGCGAGCGTGCCCCACGACGTGCCCGCCATGGTGGACATCAGCGTGCAGAGGATGCAGACGACCGGCAGAAACAGCCCCGGCGTCAACACCTTCATGCCGTAGTAGATCATGACCGGCACCGTGCCGCTCGCCATCCACGTGCCGACGAGCACGCCGACGGCCAGCAGGATCAAAATGGCCACGATCATTGACGAGACCGTCTCCTTGATGCCCTGCTGCAGCTCTGCATACGGGATGCCGAAGCACCACGCCATCAGGCACATGATAACGCCGTCGAGCGCCAGCACGATGCGGTTGTTGAGCTTCATCACAAGAAGGCCCACGATGATAACGGCGATGCCGACGAGCAGCATCAGCCCTGCCTGCCAGGGCTTTACGATTCTTTTTTCTTCCATGATTGTCGTCCTTTCTCGTTTTGGCTGGGTCAAATTGAAAAAGGATAACAAAAAAGCGGCTCTCTCCCGCTTGGGAGAGAGCCGCTTTTTATTCACTTGTTGACGCAGGTATCAGCAAAGCTGAAGCCGTTTTTCATTTGCTCACTGGCAGTGCGCAGGACCTTGTTGAGGATCTGCGTGCTCTCCTCTTTCGCCATCGCGCAAAGCTCGTCGTTCGCCTGAGCGGCGAGCGTGAAGTCGCCGCTCTCGCGCATCAGCCTGTCGTATTTAAGGACGATCTGTCTGCCGCGGATATTCACCGTGTCCTGATAGCCCCAGACATTCTGGATGCACGAGCCGTAGCACTTGTCGGCCAGCGCGCCGACAAAGCGGCTGACCCAGTAGAGATTGTCGGTCTCGGCGTCGAGCGTCACATTGCTCAAATAGTCCGGCATCTGCGGGACATTTGTGTACACCGGCAGCCACGCGGAAAATGTCGTGGAGCCGAAGCACACCCACTCGATACCCTTAATGGCATCGGGGACGTCGCTTCTAATTTGACAGATCGTCGTCACGCCCGTGCGGTTGATGCCGATAGGACGGTAAATGCCGCCTTTTTCCGCATGGCCCGCATAGGGATCGTAGGGTGTACCCTGATAGTGGGACGAGAGCAGGTATTGGATATCCTCCGCGGCAACCATGCGCTCGGGAACGTAGGACCACGGAATGTCATCGCTTTCGGGCGTGAAGTCCGCGTTTTCGCCGTCCCAGCGGTAGGTGTGCGGTGCAAGGCAGCGGCCCATGAACCACGCGCGCGGCGTGTTGTAGATGTGGTCCATGTCGCGGTGCGAGCCGAAGATATCCCGCGGGTTGAACTCGCCATCCTGATTCAGATCCAGATGGTTTTCCGAGATGAATTCTCTGAGGTCTGCCGAGCAGAGATGCGATTCCCGGGCACCGAAGGCGTCCTCAAGGTCGAACGAGTCCATACCGAACTGGTTTGGGTTGATGATGACGCGATCCTCGGGAATTTTCTTCGCGATCCAGTGGTGCCCGCCGATGGTCTCGAGCCACCAGACCTCGTTTTCGTCGTTGAAGGCGATGCCGTTCGACTCATAGGTGCCGTATTGCTCCAGAAGCGCACCGAGGCGCAGCACGCCCTCGCGCGCGGAGCGGATGTAGGGCAGGACGAGGACAACGATGTCCTCCTCGCCGATGCCGCCGCAGCGCTCCTCTTCCCCATCCTTCGCCTCGCGCAGCTCGACCATCGGGTCGGCCGCGAGCACGCGCGGGTTCGAGGTCGTGGTTTCCGTCGCCGTCATGCCGACGTTCGCGGCGTTGATGCCGGTCGCGGCCCAAATGCCGTGCTTCGGGTCCACACTCGGGCAGGACGTGTAGCGCATGGGGTTCTCCGGCAGTGTGATCTCCACGTGGGACTCTACGCTTTTATAAATCTTCGGCTGCTGGTCGGGCTCGACCACGATCAGCTTTTTCTCATCAAAATGACCGTCGTCCGTACGGGCGATCATCGTCGAGCGGTCATTCGTCGCCAGCTTACCGGCCAGTACAGTGGTGCAGGGCATAATTACATCTCCGTTTCCTGTCGATTTCACCGCAGCGCCGCTTTTTCGCAGCGCCGCCAAATTTTATCTGCATCCATTATATTCACGGAATCGTCCTCTGTAAAGGCAAAATCCCCTTGCAGGTGCATCTCCCCTGCTGCTCTGCCGCGAAAAAATGTGGACAGGCCCGCTAAAAAGCGGACCTGTCCAAAAGGTTGGTAAAGAGAGGTCGTACCTATCAAGTCTGGATTGATCACACCATGATGGGCTCGTCCCAGAGCTTGAGCTTCTGGCCGATGCCGTTTTCCTTGGCATACTGGTAGACGCGCGCGGCGATCGCCACGTCGTAAAGGCCGAGGCCGACGTTGCAGGTGTAAGTGAGCTGGTCGTCGTTGTCGCGGCCGGACTTCAGGGTTCCAGTGGGGAACATAGTTCAGAAACCTCCTGTTTTATGATTGAATGCGAGGGGAATAGAGCCTTCTTTCCGTCTTTTTGCTTCTGTTTGCACGAAAGCAAAAAGTGTGCCAACTCAAAAAGTTTGCTTTGGACAGAAATATTTCGACATTTTCCCCTCTCGCACGTCAAAAATGGTATATTAAATAGCATCAGCGGGATGAAACTATACCTTTTCCATCCCACTGTGTTATTTTTTAATGCAGCAGCACGATTCCCGCGCGGCCGCGCCGGATCTCGACCGAACCGCTTTCCCGCAGGATCGCCAGCGCCTTTTTCACGCGGTCCTCGGAAAGGCCCGTCGCTACGGCAAGGCTGCGCCGGCCGGATGCCTCTCCCCTCTTCTCGCGCTCGCGCAGCGCTTCCAAAACGATCTGCTCATCCTGAAGCGGACGCGGACGGGATGGGACGACCTCGCCAAACGCGGGCGAGATATCCGGACATAAACCGTTTTCCGACGTGCAGACGAGGAATTCCACCACATTGCGCAGCTGCCTTGCGTTGCCAGGAAAATCATACTGCATCAGCTCGTCCAGCTTTCCAGCAAAGAACACGTCAAACAGCGAAAGCTTCGGCAGTGAAGACGCCATCTCGCGGTAAAACTCTCTGGCAAGCGGAAGGATATCGGCGCGGCGCTCCCGCAGCGGCAGCAGGTGCAGCGGCAGCACGTTCAAGCGGTAGTAGAGGTCCTCGCGGAAACTTCTCTCCCGCACGAGCTGGGCGATATCCTTGTTTGTCGCAACGATGACGCGCACATCGACGGGAATGAGTTTGTCGTCCCCGATGCGCCGCACCTGCTTTTCCTGCAAGACACGCAGGAGCTTGATCTGAAAGCTCAGCAGCGAATCACCGATCTCGTCGAGAAACAGCGTTCCCCCGTGCGCCTGCTCAAAAACGCCGGTCATGCCGCCCTTTTCGCGCCGGTGAACGTGCCCTCGGCGTAGCCGAACAGCTCGCTTTCCAGCAGGCTCTCAGACATGGCGGCAAAGTTGACGGCGATGAACGGTCCGTTCGCGCGCCGTGAGCATGCGTGGATGGCCTGCGCAAAAAGCTCTTTGCCTGTACCGGACTCCCCGTAGATATAGACCGGCTGGTCGAAGACGGCGATACGCCCGGCCAGCTTTTTGAGCAAACGGATCTCCTCGCTGCTGCCGAGGATATCATCCATCGTATAGCGCGAGGTATAGCGCTTTCTTGCGAGCTTGACGCGCACCTCCTGCTCAAGCTTTTGGATCGCTGTGACCTCGCGGATCATATAGACCTTTTCCGCATGTTCCTCATTCAATCTGACCTCGGAAAGCGAGATCGCAAGCCTCTTTCCATAATAATCGTAGAGTCCGCTGCCGCGTTGAAGACGAGGACATTGTCGCGGGCATCCAGCGTGATGATCCCCTCGTCCACCGTCTGCACAACCGTCTCCATCTCGCGGCGCATGGATTCGTTGTTGTGGTTGAGGTGGTTGATCTCCCGCGTGAGCGCGATCAGATCCTTCACATACTTCGCCGTGACCTGATGCATTTTCTCGTCCGGCAGGCCGAGACGCAGCATGATCTCGACGATCGTGCTGATATCGATAGTGCGGATGCCGACATCGATGATCTTTTCAATGCACCGCGGCAAATAGTGACATTGATCGTCGTATTCGCCAAACGTGATAAGCGGGCGCGCAACACCTTCATCCTTCGCACCGGGGTAAAACGGGATATAGCGGAACTGGTTGAGGCCCAACGTTTCAAAAAGGCGCACCGCGTCATAGGCAGAGGACTTAAAGTCATTCAGCACATACACCTCCGAGCCCTCCGGCAGGCCGAAGACCTCGTCCAAGCGCTGCGCGGCAGACATTTGTCACAGCTGCACAGTGCTTTTTATCATCATAAATCAAATTTTTTGTAAACACCTATTGACACAGTAGGAATTAAGCGTTAAAATTCCTATCTGCAAGGTAGGCAATTGTGAGCAAGGAGGCATGCCGCATGATGATCTCAACAAAAGGGCGCTACGCTTTGCGGGTCATGCTGGATATGGCCGAGCACGGAGGCGGCGAGTGGCATCGTTTGAGCGACGTCGCACAGCGCCAGCAGCTCTCCAAAAAATATCTGGAGAGCATCATGGCCGCGCTGAGCCGTGCGAATCTGGTCGAGAGCGCCGTGGGCAAATCGGGCGGCTACCGTCTGACCCGCTCCCCCGAGGATTACCCCGTAGGTGAAATTCTGCGGGCGGTGGAGGGAAATCTGTCGCCGATCGCGTGCCAGTCTGAGGACGGCTCTGGCTGCGGCGCTTCCTGCGACTGCGACGCGCGCCTTTTCTGGCAGGGGCTGGAAGACCAGATCAACAGCTATGTCGACAATCATACGCTGGCGCAATTCATGCGAGTCAATGAAAAAACACCGGCCGTCCTGAACGGCACGGAAAGAAGATAAGGTGGTTCAATATGAGTAAGGCACTTTTAGAGATTCAGAACCTGCACGTGCGGGTCGAGGAAAAGGAAATTCTCCACGGTGTGGATCTGACCGTGGGACAGGATGAGACCCATGTGCTGATGGGCCCCAACGGCACCGGCAAGTCGACGCTGGGCTATGCCATCACCGGCAATCCGACCTACAGCGTAACCGGCGGTTCGATCATTTTTAACGGCGAGAACATCACGGAGCTCCCCGTCAACGAGCGCGCGAAAAAGGGCATTTTCCTGTCCTTCCAGAATCCGCTGGAGGTCCCCGGCGTGACGCTGAGCGCGTTCATCCGCAGCGCGCTGGAGCAGAAGACCGGCGACCGCCTGCGCCTGTGGGACTTCAAGAAAAAGCTCAAGGAGACCATGGCGCTTTTGAACATGGACGAGAGCTACGCCGAGCGCGACCTGAACGTGGGCTTTTCCGGCGGCGAGAAGAAAAAGGCCGAAATTTTGCAGATGCTCATGCTTGAACCCAAGCTCGCGATCCTCGATGAGACCGACTCCGGCCTCGACGTCGACGCGGTCCGCACCGTCAGCGAGGGCGTGCGCCTGTTCCGCGAGCGGACGCACGGCTCGCTTCTCATCATCACCCATTCCACGCGCATTCTGGAAGCGCTCCATGTGGACGCGGCCCACGTGATGGAAGAGGGCGTCATCGTCCGCAACGGCGGCGCCGAACTGGTGGATGAGATCAACGAAAAGGGATTCAGCAGCCTGAAGGAAGACTGAATCGGGAGGCTCTTGACATGGCAGATTTGAAAGAAAAGACCTATGTGGAGGACGTGGACCGCAGCGTCTACGACATGCGGGATGCGGAAAACGACGCGTACCGCATGGAATCCGGCCTGACGCCGGAGATCGTCGAAAAGCTCTCCAAGGAGAAGGACGATCCCGTGTGGATGCAGCAGTTCCGGCTCGAATCCCTCCAGATCTACAATGAAATGAAGATCCCCAACTGGGGCCCGTCGATTGAGGGCCTTGATATGGATCATATCGCGACCTACGTTCGCCCGAACACCAAGATGCGCAACGACTGGAAGGACGTGCCGGAGGACATCAAGGAGACCTTCGAGCGCCTTGGCATCCCGCAGGCGGAGAGAAAATCCCTCGCCGGTGTGGGTGCGCAGTACGACTCCGAGCTTGTCTATCACAACGTCAAGGATTCCGTGGCGGCCGAGGGCGTGGTTTACACCGATATGGAGAGCGCCATGAAGGGTGAATACGCCGACATGGTGCGCAAGTACTTCATGAAGCTCGTAACGCCCCACGATCACAAGTTCGCGGCGCTCCACGGCGCGGTGTGGTCCGGCGGCTCGTTCGTGTACGTGCCCAAGGGCGTACACCTCTCCATTCCCCTACAGTCCTACTTCCGCCTGAATGCCAAGGGCGCCGGCCAGTTTGAGCACACGCTCATCATCGTGGACGAGGGCGCGAGCCTGCACTTCATTGAGGGCTGCTCCGCGCCGAAGTACAACGTGGCAAACCTTCACGCTGGCTGCGTGGAGCTGTACGTCAAGAAGGGGGCCAAACTCCGCTACTCGACGATTGAAAACTGGTCGAAGAACATGTACAACCTGAATACCAAGCGTGCGCTGGTGGAAGAGGGCGGCACGATCGAATGGATCTCCGGCTCGTTCGGCTCCCATGTGGGCTGCCTGTACCCCATGAGCATCTTAAAGGGCGACAATTCCCGCATGGAGTTCACCGGCGTTACGTTCGCCGGTGCGGGGCAGAACCTCGATACCGGCGCAAAGGTCGTCCATGTGGGCAAAAATACGAGCTCCTATATGAACACGCGCTCGATCAGCAAGAGCGGCGGCATCAGCACATTCCGCTCAAGCGTTGTCGTGGAAAAGGGCGCCAAGGGCGCCAAGTCCGCCGTGTCGTGCCAGTCGCTGATGCTGGACTCCGAGTCCCGTTCCGACACCATCCCCGCAATGGACATCCGCACGAAGGACGCGGCCATCGGCCACGAGGCCAAGATCGGCGCGATCAGCAACGAAGCCGTCTTTTATCTGATGAGCCGCGGCATGAGCGAGGAAGACGCGCGCGCGATGATCGTCAGCGGCTTTGCCGACAATGTCTCCAAGGAGCTGCCGGTGGAGTACGCGGTGGAAATGAACAACCTCATCCGGCTCGAGATGAAAGGCAGCATTGGCTGAAAGGAGTTTGGACATGAACGATACGATTTTGATCAACCGGCTCCCGACCCGTACCTGGAACCGGCTGGGTGTGAACGAAACGGCCATCCCCTGGGGGCAGGCCGACGATTTGGGCGAAGAGAAAATCACCGCCGCCGGTCAGACCGAGCGGCTTGAGATCACTGGCTCCGGCGAGCGCGGCGAGAAGACGGTCGACATCCACGCGCCCGCGGGCCAGACCGTCACGGTGTTTGAAACGCTGAGAGCGGAAAAGGGCCTGCTCGTGCGCACGGCGCTCCACGTTGAAAAGGACGCAAAGGTGCGGCTCGTGCAGATTCAGAATGCGGCACAGGGCTCGCTTCTCCGTCTGGAGACGAGCGGTGAGTGCGCCGAAAACGGTCAGGTAGAGCTGATCCAGGTCCTGCTGGGCCGCGGCGATGTGTACAGCGACGGCCAGTTCGAGTTGAACGGCAACAGCGCGGGCTTCACGGCGGGCATCGGGTATCTGGGCCAGAAACAGCAGACCGTGGACATGAACCTTGTCGTGAACCACTGGGGCCAGAAGACCACGAGCGAAATCAATGCCGCCGGTGCGCTCAAGGACGATGCGCAGAAGATCTTCCGCGGGACCATCGACTTCAAGAAGGGCTCCGCGGGATCCGTCGGCAGCGAGCAGGAGACGGTTTTGATGCTGGGCGACGGCGTCGTCAACAAGACGGTGCCGCTGATCCTGTGCGCCGAGGAAAACGTCGTCGGCAACCACGGCGCGACCATCGGCGAGCTGGACGAGGACACGCTGTTCTACTTTGAAAGCCGCGGCATTTCCGCAGCGGAGGCGGAAAACATCATGGCCCGCGCCGCCATTGAACGGCTGGCCCGCACGATCGAGGATGAAGCGGCGCAGGCCGCGATCCTCTCCGAGCTTGAGGAGGTGCTGTAAGATGGCGCATGCATATCGGGACGACTTCCCCCTGCTCAAGAGTCAGGATGTTGCGTATCTGGACAACGCCGCGACGGCGCAGCGCCCGCAGTGTGTGCTGGACGCCGTAACGGAGTTTTATAAAAGTAAGAACGCCAACCCCTTGCGCGGCCTCTATCCCCTGAGCATCGCCGCGACGGAGGCTTACGAAAACGCGCGCGAGGCCGTTCGGTCCTTTCTGAACGCGAAGAGCAGCCGCGAGATCATCTTCACCCGCAACACCACCGAGAGCATCAATTTAGTGGCTTACAGCTACGGTCTCTCCCACGTGAAGGCCGGGGACGAGGTGCTCGTCTCCATCATGGAGCACCACAGCAACCTTCTCCCCTGGCAGATGGTTTGCCGCCAGACCGGCGCGTCGCTCAAATTTATGGAATGCGAAATGGACGGCACGCTGGACTTAAATAAGGTCGAAGCCCTCATCACGCCGAAAACAAAGATCGTCGCCTGCACGCACGTTTCGAACGTCTTAGGCCGCGTGAATCCCATCCGCGAGCTCGCGGCGCTGGCGCACCGCGCCGGCGCGGTGCTGGTCGTCGACGGCGCGCAGAGCACGCCGCACATTCCGGTGGACGTGCAAGCATTGGACGCGGATTTCTTCGCCTTCTCCGGCCACAAGGTCTACGGCCCCATGGGCATCGGCGTTCTCTACGGACGTGAAGAATTGCTGAACGCCATGCCGCCGTTCCTCACCGGCGGCGAGATGATTGAATCTGTCACCCGCGATGGTGCGGTCTTCGCCGAGCTCCCGCACAAGTTCGAGGCCGGCACGGTCAACGCGGCAGACGCCGTGGGCCTGCATGCGGCCATTGACTATGTCAAGAGCACCGGCTTTACAGCGATGCATCAGCAAGAGGTCGCGCTGACACGCCGCACGATGGACGCGATCGGCGAGATGCCGCACGTCCACGTGCTGGGCTCGGAAAAGCCCGAGGAGCATTGCGGCATCATCACCTTTACGGTGGACGGTGTTCACCCGCACGACATCAGTGAGATCCTCGCGAGCGACGGCGTCGCCATCCGCGCAGGCCATCACTGCGCGCAGCCGCTTCTGGCCTATTTGAAGCATCCGTCCACCGCGCGGGCAAGCCTCGCGTTTTATAACACGGAATCCGAGGTCGACCGGCTGCTTGACAGCATTTCCACGCTAAGGGAGCGAATGGGTTATGGAAAATAGAAGCTTTTACAATGAAATTCTCACCGAGCACAACCTGCATCCGGAGTTCAAGCACGACCTGCCGGACGCCGACATCGTGCTCGAGGGCGTCAACCCGAGCTGCGGCGACGACATCTTCCTCAAGCTGAAGCTTGACGGCGATGTGATCACGGACGGCGCATTCGTCGGCGACGGCTGCGCCATCTCGCAGGCGTCGGCGGACATCATGCTCGGCATGATCGTCGGCAAAAAGAAGGAAGACGCGCTGAAAATGGGCGAGATCTTCCTGAAAATGATCCAGGGCGAGGCGTCGGAAGACGAGATCGACAGCCTGGAAGAGGCCTCGGCTCTCCGTGATATCGCCCATATGCCCGCGCGCGTCAAATGCGCGGTGCTCGGCTGGCGCACGCTGAAAGAGGCCCTGCTGGACGGGGACGAGCTGTCGTAACGCGGTCGCTCCGTTGAATTTCAAATCAAAATAATAAAAAGAGGTATTTGCCGCAGCATGCGGCAAATACCTCTTTTTTCTTCAAGCAAAGCAGGGCGAGAATTCGGCCTTTGCCGTATTTCCGCCCCTCTCCCCTGCTCATTGGTCGTAATGCTCCAAAAACGAGTGCACCTCGCCTTTCGTCTTGTAGCCGGGGAAGGTGTCGAGCGCGACAGTGTGGATGCTATTGAAGATGGATTTTTCGATGTTGGGGTTGTCCCGCTTTAAGCGGCGCAGCAGGGTCTTGATTTCCTGACGCTTTGAGCCGCCTCCACCGTTGTCGCAGATGGTGCAGTTTTCTGTAAAGCGGCAGGCGCACTGGATGAACTCGAGCTGGTTGTACTGCCGCCAGGCGATGATGTTCTCCTCGTGGATGCAGTACATCGGGCGGATGAGCTCCATGCCCTCAAAGTTGTCGCTGTGGAGCTTTGGCAGCATGGCCTGCAGCTGCGAGCCGTAAAACATGCCCATCACTGTCGTCTCGATCACATCGTTAAAGTGATGACCCAGCGCGATCTTGTTGCAGCCGAGTTCCTTGGCCTTGCTGTAAAGGTGGCCGCGCCGCATGCGGGCGCAGAGGTAGCAGGGCGATTTGTCCGTGCTGTTGGCCACCTCGAAGATATTGGTCTCGAATACCGTGATGGGGATGTGCAGCAGCGCCGCGTTGCTCTCGATGCGCTGGCGGTTGATGGCGTTGTAGCCCGGATCCATGACAAGGAACACCAGCTCAAACGGCACATCGCTGTGGCGGTGCAGCTCCTGCATGAGCTTTGCCATCAGCATCGAGTCCTTGCCGCCGGAGATGCACACGGCGATCTTGTCGCCCGCCTGAATGAGTTCATATTTTTTCACCGCATAGACAAACGGCTTCCACAGCTCGTCGCGGTATTTTTTGATGATGCTCCGCTCGATCATCTGATAGGGCTCTAACGTTCTTGGCATGGATAACTCCCTCTTCTCTAATAGCTTCCGCCGCGGCGGAGCGTTCATTGCGCAAGCTCCCGATAGCAACGGTCAAAAATTTGCAGAAATTCCGCGATTTCCGCCTCTGTTGTCAGGTGGCTGAGGCTGATGCGCCACGAGGACAGCGCGTTTTTCCGGTCGCGGCTCACCGCGTAGACCGCCCTGGACGGCGTCCCCTCCACCGAGCAGGCGGACTTCACGGACACGCAGACATCATTTTTTCCCAGCTTCTGCTGAAAAGCCGTCCCCTTGACGCCGTTGACGCTCAGATTCAAAATGTGCGGCACGGCGTTTTCCGGACTGTTGAAGCGGACTTTTGGATACTTCGCAAGCTCCGCGCGCAGCAGACGATTCAGCGCCGCAACGTGTGCGATGCGCTCGTTCTGATTTTCGAGCGCCAAACGCAGCGCCTTCTCGATCGACATCGCCATGCCCAGTGCGGGCGTGCCGCTGCGATAGGGCGTGGTGCTGCCGCCGCCGTGGATCTGCGGCTCGATGACAAGGTCCTTCTTTTTGACCAGCAGGCCGCTACCGTTCAGGCCGTAAAACTTGTGCGGCGCGATGCTCATTGTGTCCACACCGGAGAGCACCAGCTTGGTCTTCCCCACGGCCTGCGTCGCGTCCACATGGAGGCGGCAGTTGGGATAGTCTCTCAAAATATCCGCGATCTCTTGGATCGGCTGCACCGTGCCGAGCTCGCTGTCCACCGCGCAGACGGCGACAAGCACCGTGTCCTTTCGCAAAAGCTCGCGCAGGTGTTCCAAATCAATGGTGCCGTCCCGCCGGATGTCCACGAGGTCGACCTCGCAGCCCTGCTGCTGGAGCGCGGACAGCGCACCGCCCACGGAGGAATGCTCCAGTGCCGTGGAGATGATGTGCTTTCCCACATGGCGGGACGCCTGCACGATGCCCTTGAGCGCAAGGTTGTTGGATTCGCTCGCGCCGGAGGTGTAGATGATCTCCTCGGGCGCTGCGCCCAGAAGTTCCGCGATGCCGTCCGTCACCCGGGCCATTTCCACCTGCGCTGCCCGCCCTGCGGGGTGGGTGGAATTGGAGTTTCCGATATAGCGCCGCTCAGTTTGATAAAACGCGTCCAGCACGGTAGGGTCTGCCGGCGTATTGGCAGAGTAATCAAGATTGATCATAACGGTCTCTCCCACGCGGTCAGGTCCTTGACGACCTCGCCCGCGACAATCAGGCCGACCGCGGCGGGCACAAAGGCGTTGCTGCTCGGAACCTGCCGTCGCTGCGTGCACTTGCGCGCCGTGCCAGGCGGGCAGATGCAGTATGTCCGGCAACTGATGGACATGTCGTCCAGCGGCGTGATGGGCGGCTCTTTGGAGTAGACGACCTTCAGCTTTTTGATGCCGCGCTTTTTGAGCTCGCGGCGCATCACTCTCGCCAGCGGACAGACCGAGGTCTTGTAGATGTCCGTCACCTCGAACGCGGACGCGTCCATCTTGTTCCCCGCGCCCATGCTGCTGATGATGGGCGTTCCCGCTTTCTGCGCCTGCTCGATGAGCTCCAGCTTGCCGGTCACGATGTCGATGGCGTCCACGATGTAGTCATACTGCGTGAAGTCAAATTGATTCGCCGTCTGCGGCGCGTAAAACGTCTTGTAAGTGTGGACGACTGCGTTCGGGTTGATCTCCTTGATACGCTCCTCCGCCACGTCCACCTTGTACTGCCCCACGGTCTTGCGCGTGGCGAAGATCTGGCGGTTCACGTTCGTCAGGCACACCCGGTCGTCGTCGATGAGGTCCAGCGTGCCGACGCCGCTGCGCACCAGCGCCTCCACCGTGTAGCCGCCCACGCCGCCGATGCCGAACACGGCTACGCAGGCGTTGTACAGCCGCTCCATGCCATCCTGACCTAAAAGCAGCTGCGTTCTTGAAAACTGATTGAGCATACTCTCTCGCCGATCCTTCGCCTGACGTTGGAAAAATGTCTGCGTTACAGCTTTTGCGTCCACAAACATAGTATGATTGTTGGTTTTCGTATCATAGCACGAGTTGACCAGCACTGTCAACCGCCGCATGACCAGAATCGCAGCCCGCGCAGTAAGTGATTTCATCCATGTTGACTTTTACGCCCCGTTGTGTGACACTATAGGCAACAAAATGATCTTGCAAGGAGAACAATTATGGCTACCACTTCCGTTTCCGCGCGCTTTCAGGAGCTTTTTCCCGAAACGAACCTCATTTCTCTTCTGACCAAGTACGGCGGCGACGCGGACGATATTTTCGAGACGATTCAGGACCAGTATGACGCACACGAGCAGGAACCTCTCGTCGGCCTTCTCGGCATCAAGGCTGCGAATATCGACACCTTTGCCCGCGCCGCCTACTGGGACCTCGTCAGCGACATCCGCATCAGATACCTCTCGTCCCTTCCCCGCAGCGAAGCCGCCGCCATCGCCGCCGCGGCCGACAATCTGATCTCGCACCCCGAAAACGATGACATCGACTGGACCCCCGACGAATTCGTCAGCGATTGGAATGATCTGCACCGCGGCGAGGAGCCACTCAAATAACCGGTGCTAAGCTGTATACCATGACAGATGCAAAAGGGCAAGGGAAAAGCGTTGAGGAGCTTTTCCCTTGTCCTTTTTTCACTGGTGCTGAAACAGGACAGTGCAAATCGAATGGAAGCCTATATGCAGCACGCCATCTGTGGGAAGAAGCTGCAAAACGGTTAAAGGGTCAGATAAAGGGTCAAACAGAAAAAAAGAAGTCCGAAACCTTACGGTTTCAGACTTCTCAGTGGCAGCGGGAGAAGGATTCGAACATTCACAAAAATTGATATAACCACTGGTATATCAGCATCTATTTTGTCCGTTCAGATTTTTATTCAGATTTTTGGCCTTTATGCCTCTGCCGGAGCTGCCTCCTCCCCTTCCTCCAAGTTCTTATAGAACTCGTACATCTTGTCCTTTTTCATATTGAGATTCTTTGCCGATAGGTGCGTGTATATCTCGTGTAAGATCTTGGGATCTGACCAGCCGCCAATGCGCATGCACTCCTCTTCCTTGTAGTCCAGGTAATACGCCAGCGATGCAAAACTATGCCGCAATCCATGGACGCCGACTTCCGGAACCCCAGCTTTCTGGCATATCTCATTGATGCGACTCCACAGCCCGTTCGGCGGCTGTGACGAGATAAAGCCATCGCCGCCATCTTGCAGCAGCTCAGCAAGTCTGGGGATCAAAATAGGCACTACCCGCGTCGATTCAACCGTTTTTGTTTTTGACCGCACAACATACTCATTATTTTCATTCGGCACTTTGACCCGCCGGACATAGATACAGTTATGTTCGAGATCTACATCTTCCCATCTCAGGCCGAGCACTTCACTGCGCCGCATCCCGAGCAACGCAAGTAATGCCTCCATTTCGACTTTTTCGCCAATCAGCGCCTTGCAGAACAGTTTGATCTCATCCGGATCTAACCACTTGCGTTCCGTCTTCTTGAGCTGCGGCAAGCGGATATTGGGGATTGTGCATCCTTGCTCCCTCAAGACTGACTCGATAAATGTCCACTCGTTGTGTATCGTCTTAGGCGCGAGGCGCGACGATTCGTCATCCATGACGGCCTGCCAATCCTGATCGAGCCCCTTGTCCATCACAGCTTTAAGACGATTTTTTCGGATGTTCATGGATGTTCTGATCGTAGTCGGAGACCACACATTTTTCCGCCGATCAACGTACTGGTCGATTGCCTCTCCCAGTGTTATTGGCGGGCGCTTCTCTTTCATCTTTGTCTCGAGGAAGCCAGCACGAATTGCGCGAGCTCTGGCAATGCACAGATCACGTGTAGGCTCTGTGACGCTCTGCCCTTCCGCAGCAAGCTCTATGTTCCAGTTCCCAGACTTGAGCTGCCGCGGATTGGGCACCTTGATCTCGCCCTTTTTCTTCCGCTCACGGATCTGCTTCTCGCCGCACCAATTACAGTAAATCGAATTCTCTGAGATCTCTCGTTTACAGGCCTTGCAAAGCATCTCTTCACCTCTCTATATTGCCATAGCTTTTGACTGCAAAATTCTGTATAATCTCTCTTGGCGCCAAATCTACACGGGCGGCGTCCGAGAGAGAGATAGTCATGTACGATCCGGCTTATATCATTGCATTGTTTGAGTCCTTGTCCGCAGACGCCCAGCAAGAGATCCTTGACCTCGCAGCTCGGCTTGCAGCCGATTCCAAGCGCAACGATCAATAGTCCTCGTCGCATTGCCCTCTCAGGAGTTCGCGCGCGGAACTCAAAGAGCGGCCGTCGTCCTTCCGGGCGATGGCCGCTCTGCATTTATCGCCCTGAACAATATTCTTGCTTTTTCGACGAGACTCTGCTATTCTGTTTTTGGCGCTGCACGAACGGCAGGCGGTTAGCACTTCCCGGAAGGGAGGTGATGTCTATGGTTACTTACGGTGAGCTTTTTGCTTACACGCTGGTATTGATAGGCGTTGCAACTCTGGTTTTCCAGATGTGCAAAAGAAAATGACCGCCCCCGGCCAAGGTAAGCGGTCAAAATCTTTGACTAATTCCTGAGGCTAACCGCTTGTCGCAGCGCCTTTTTCTACTTTGAGTATAACCGCCTGTTTTTGAATTGTCAAGTCTATTGAACATCTGCCGCTCCTTCTGGGGCGGCTTTTTGCATATCTGTTTCAGGCTCTCCTGTCGGTTCAGTTTCTGAACTCTCGGCATCTTCTGTTTGATACATTTTATCTGTAAATATCTCGATTCCATCAAGGTGTTCTGCAAGCTTCGGCCGAATATACTGTTTCATCGGATCGAGGATAAACTCGATGCCACTGCGCCTCGCCATTTTTGCCACTGGAATAAAATCGCTATCGCCCGCAATCAGAATAATCTGATCGACATAGCGACCATAGGCCAGCGCCGCAACATCAAGACCTATTCGCATATCAACTCCTTTTTGTTTAACATCCAGCCGAAAATCACTTTTTGTTAAACTTGATAGGTCTTTCTTCCCCTGAAGAAGATTTGATAGCACTTCTTGTTTTAGTACATAGCTCGCCTGCGACTCTGCCAATTCGCCTCGTCTGATTGCTAACTTTGGTTTTTTTGCTAAGGCCTCAAAAAAAACATTTGTCCATCGTGTGCCTGCCATGTTTGCAAACGAGATAGTCTCTCCCGTCAGCGGGTGTACGATCTCGCGCGTCATCGGAGGGCAATCATAATAAAAGATTCTATATAAATCCCGCGGTTCTTTTGGTTCTGACAAATGGAGCATACAATAGTTAAAAAGCTCATCTGCTCGGTCACTTGCTTTTTTATCGCTCCCCCATAGTTCAATGCAACGCTTACGGTAATATCCACCGTCTACAAGAATCGCAGTCTTTCTGGTACTCATCGTGTTCATAGCAAGTCTCCTCTCCTCAAAATAATAAAACCTCTGGGGTTGGAACATCCCGAAAGGTGGGAGTCCGTGCCCAGAGGTCACAATAACTGTACAACTATTTTGTTGTACGCCTATACTATGCCCCTGAGTTCGATTTGTCAACCACTTTTTTAAGTTGTAGTTAAATTTTTTGTGTCTTTCGGTGCCCGATTCGGGCACCTTTTTTTATTTTTTTCTCTTGAGCATCTCGGCGACGATCTCATTCTGCGCTTTGTCGTCGAGGCTTGAGAACAGCTTTAGGAACTGCGCGGTCGGGCCTTCCGGCACGGCCGGCAGCGTGCCCGGCGTTTCGCCGAGCAGGTCGGACACGGTGCAGCCGAGATACTGCGCAAGCAGCTGCGCCTTGCCAAGCGCAGGAGATTGTCCCTTTTTTATGTTCGTAAGGAAGTCCTTTCCTGCACCGCTTTCGCGGCAAGCTGCGGTAGGGGCAACATTTCTCAACCTGCATAGCAATTCAACATTGCGCACAAATTTTTCTTTATCCACTGCCAAAACTTCCTCTCCGATTTGTTTGAAAATCACAAATATCTAAAATTAACTTCTTTTTGCATTGACAGACGTTAAAATTAGACTTAATATAAAGCCACAGTTAAAACACGACTGTACGAAAGGGGTGAGAAAGATGTTCTGCTGTATGAATGTTCAAAAAGATCCATGTACCCTCATTTTTCTCACTGACGCAGACCTTTCAGGAAAGCGGAAAGAGCTCGCGCAATTGCTGACAGAAGAGATCGGCGTCAAGTGCGTAGTCATCGATCTGGTCGATCACGTTCTGACCGATGACGGCCTACAAGACCGACCAATAGTGCTCGACCAGAAGGCCGAGGATAAAAGTGACAACGGGCACAACGACCTGCGCCACAGATATCTTATTTTGAAAGCGCTGCTGGGCTTTGTCTGCGGCTTCTTTATTGCGTTTCTCCTCGGCCTCTGACACTGCCGCACGCCCGCTGTCCGTAAGCGCATAGGTCCTCAGCTGAGAGTCGAAAAAACCGACGCTTGGCGTCCAGATATAGCCGTTTTTGCGCAGGGTTTCGCGGCGTTTTTCATCGTAGCATGGTGCCATTGAAAATTGCTCCGCCGTCACAGGTTCGGGCTGATCGCCAAGCCATGAAAGCAAAGTGATCTCTTCTTGGCAAAGTAACATAGCTGATTCCTTTCGGTATCTATACGGGGCGGCCGGCGCGCGGCGGGTGATGGTTCAGTCGGAACCGCGGATGAACCTCCGTTACTCTGATGCCCGCCTGAAGGACGTTCAACTCGTCCTCGCCCCCTTCACCCTCCGCTTATTTGGAGCGGCTGGCGCTCACACGACATCACAACTGAATATATCAGCTCTCACATCGTATGCGGTGGGTTCTGTGGCGTCTCAGCACACGAGAGCTGTCATCTGAGACAAATGCCCTGTCGTGTGATGGGAGTTCGATTCTCTTACGCTCCATCCACCTATGCCTCGTAAGGCTTAAGCGCCGTGTCCACGATCTCGCGGATCGGCGCAGGTGCCTTGCGGTAGGCCAGCAGGTGCCGCAGCTCGTCGGCGCTCACGGTGCCCGATTCGGACACCGCCCGCTCGCCAAGCAGGTCGGACACGGTGCAGCCGAGATACTGCGCAAGCAGCTGCACCTTAGCGACGGACGGGGTCTGCCCTCTTTTGATGTCTGTCAAAAAGCTCGCACCAACGCCGCTATTGCGGCAGGCATTTGTCGGCTTAACGCCTTTCTTAGAGCAGTACTGTTCGATATTTTGCACAAGAAGTTCCCTGTCCATTGGATTCCTCTCCTTTATATGTAATTGGTGATTACGTATAAAAGTTTATTTTTACGCATTTTTACCTTGACGATTGGTAATTACGGATTTATTATAAAGTCACAGTTAAAACACAGCTGTACACCGCTGAATCCAAAGAAGGCTGAAACGTTATGATGAGATCTTCTCCGATTGAAAGCGCCAAGGTCATTCGAGTCATTGAGATTCGAGAAGTCCGCGGATCTGGAGCAACCAATGATCCGGTACGCGTGGCAACTTCCTATTGGTCACTGGATGGCAAAAAGCTCGCTGAACGAGATTGCGATCACGCTGGGTCAATAGTCAACGCTTGCTCGAACGTCAAATCCGAATCGATAAAATGAACCATCGCACGAATAAATGTCTTCATAGTGCCAACATCCAAGTCTTCGTGTTTTCTGACATAGTGTGTCTCATCGTTACCAATCCAAGTTGCACGCTTAGCTAAAGTTTGAACTTTTCCGTCTTCAATCCGATTCAGGTTTTTACCAAGACTTTCTTTTTTTATATTTTCTTCCTCATCAGGGAATTTGTGGCACAGATAATCTTTCACCAAGAATTCAAGTGCTTTTCGATAGCCGATGCCACAGATTTGATCTAACTCACTGGCTTCTGCACGCTGTGCTTGCATATAGGTCTCAACAAATGCAAGCGAAAGTCCAAGAATATTATCACTAAATTCTTCAGGCTTAACTGTTCTGGGGAAAAGGCCTCTCAAAGTCATATATACTTCTCCCGAATGATACCCCCCCTCCAATACTCCTTTGAATTTTCCCAAGAAAATTTCATGGCACTTGGGGCAGTAGAAGTTAATGTAAAGCCTGCACGAGCGGTCTATTCCGATAGAATCACTCAAAATATAACTTGAATATAGAATTCGAGGTTCTATGCCAAAATGGCATGCAGGGCACTCATTGATTTCTTTGAAAGAAAACAGTAATCTCTCGTTTCCATCAATGTCAAATGAAGAAATGCTTTGCATCAATTTCTCACCTCGTTAAATTGCAAACTTGGGGCGGCCGGCGCGCGTCGGGTGATGGTTCAGTCGGAACCGTGGATGAACTCTCCGTTACTCTGATACCCGCCTGAAGGACGTTCGACTCGTCCTCGCCCCCTTCACCTCATCCATACGGAGCGGCTGGTGCTCACACGACATCACAACTTAATATCAGCTCTCACATCGTATGCGGTGGGTTTTGTGGCGTCTCAGCACACGAGGGCTGTTTCTGAGGCAACCCGTCCGTCGTGTGATAAGAGTCCGATTCTCTTGCGCTCCATCCACCTATGCCTCGTAAGGCTTAAGCGCCGTGTCCACGATCTCGCGGATCGGCGCAGGTGCCTTGCGGTAGGCCAGCAGGTGCCGCAGCTCGTCGGCGCTCACGGTGCCCGATTCGGACACCGCCCGCTCGCCAAGCAGGTCGGACACGGTGCAGCCGAGATACTGCGCAAGCAGCTGCACCTTAGCGACGGACGGGGTCTGCCCTCTTTTGATGTCTGTCAAAAAGCTCGCACCAACGCCGCTATTGCGGCAGGCATTTGTCGGCTTAACGCCTTTCTTAGAGCAGTACTGTTCGATATTTTGCACAAGAAGTTCCCTGTCCATTGGATTCCTCTCCTTTATATGCAATTGTCGATTGCGTATAAAATATGCTATCGACAAAATTTTACGTTGACAATGCGCAATATCGCATTTATTATTAAGCTACAGTTTAGAAATGAGGTGCGACAATGACTATCGCTTCCTGGTGTTTGGGCACACTCATCGGCACCGCCATTGGTGTCTTAGTCCTAAAAATTCTCTTCGACTGAGAGATCAGCCTTGCTTCCGCAACTGGCTTATTAGGCGATTGATACGGACGCTGATAGTCTTCCTCTCCAAGGTCCTACGCAGGTCCTCATGCATCGCCTGATTAACCTTCTCATAGAATTCGCCCACTGAACCCGGCTCTCCTGTTTTTGCTGCATTACAACTGGCAAGGTAAAGCTGCGCTATCAAGACTCGCATTTTTTCCGGCGCATGCAATACTGCCGCCGAGTAGGTACTCGCATACGAAATGCCAGCATCCATTTCGGCGTCCGATAAATCATCGGGATTCTTGGTATGCTCTTTTCCAACGCTCAATAAGAAACGCTGACTTTCCGTAAGAAAATCGCCGTATGCTTTCAGCTTAGCGTTGTAGCGCAGTTGACGCGCCTCAAAATCGATCCGCTTACTTGCGGCGTAATTCGTAATACAGCCGCCGATGATCGTACCGAAAAGCGCAGATGCGGCAGGTATCCATACCGATAGATCAGCCACAATTTTCCCCCTCTTCAATCAATGAAACTGCCCCATACGGAGCGGCTGGCGCTCACACGTCGTGTGTCAGGAGTTCGACTCTCCTGCGCTCCATCCATATTTTTTGCTTATGGTATAAACACCTATTTCAAAAATACCATGACAAACCGCAAAAATCAAGAGAGAAAGGAAGGAACAAAATTGGTCAAACTCCGTATCAAAGAACTCCGCCAAAAGAAGGGCATGAGCCAGACCGACCTTGCCAAGGCGATGAACATTTCCCCTGTCGCCGTCAGCAGATGGGAGCTCGGCTTCACCCTGCCTACCACCGACAAGCTGCCGCAGCTCGCAATGCTGCTCGGCGTCGATGTCAGCGCACTCTTCGCCGTCGAAACTCCGAGCAGGCTGCCCGAAACACTGAGTTAGGAGGATAGCATCATGCCGAGAACAAACTTGGGTCGAAATATCGCCAATGAGAAAATCGTTGCTCTGATCTGGGGCACTGCCGCGGCAGCCGGCCTGACGACCGAAGAGCTCGGGGCGAAAGCTAAGATCTCCCGCTCCAGGATCTATGCCCGCAAAAACAAACCGGAGGATCTCACCCTGCGCGAACTGCGCAGCATCGGCCGCGCGCTGAACATCCCCATCGATGAGCTGCGCGAAGCCATCCGCTACTAAAAGCATATCACGAAAGGAGCTGTAAATCCATGTATCCCGAGTACCCGAATTTATACCAAAGGGCAAGAAAGGCTACCTATTTTTCGCAAGAAGAGGCAGCCGAGCTACTTGGACTTTCCGCAGAAAGTATGAAACAATATGAGAACGGACGCCGCACGCCATCTGATGACACCGTGCACCGCATGGCCGAGCTCTACAACCTCCCCTGGCTCGAGCTGGAGCATGCAAAAGCGACCGACAGGCTGGGGGTACTGCCCGACGTACATATCCAACCGTTACCGACAGCCAGCATCACCCTCGCTAATCGCTTCCGGCGGGCATCCGACCAGATCTACACGCTGCTTGAGATTGCCGAGGATGGCATCATCGACGAATGCGAGCGGCCGGAGTTTGACGCCATTGTCGCCGATCTGCGCGAGACCATCGCCGCGGCCTATCAAGTCATCTACGCTGACGGCGCAAAAAAAGAACGCCCCGACGGTGGCACGTCGAAGCGTTCAATGTCTCAGAGGTTCAACTCTGAAAACGATTGCAAAAATAGTATAGCATACTCACGCGGAAATGCAAGCCCCGTTTTATCAAAGGGGGTGTATGCACGATGAGCGGATGGGCGATTTTCTTTACATTCGTCGGCGTGGGTGCGTTGGTGACGAAGTTTGTGGACTTTGTCGAGATTATCGGAGGAGATGCACATGGCAGAAGAAAAAGACACGCGGCCATGCGATGACATGAGCGAGAGCCGGATCAAGTCTGGCCGGAAACAGCGCTTTACCGTGCTCTATAAATCCGCCATTGAGGACAAGCGCCTGCCGCTGGATGCGCGCGGGCTGCTTGCCATTATGGTCGGATTGCCGGAGGGGTGGCAATACTCGGTCAAGGGCCTCGCGGCCTATGTGGGCGTGAGCAAAGACACGATCCGCAGGCTGCTCGGCAAGCTCGAAGAAGTTGGTTATCTCACCCGCGAGCAGACGCACGACGAAAACGGCCATTTTGCCGGAAACGTCTACGTTTTGCAGGATGAAGCGCCACCGTTGTCGGGAAACACCGACAACGGTGAAACCCGACAACGGGAAAACCCGTCATCGGGTTTTCCGACCCAAATAAATAATAAACTAATCAAAGAAGAAAAGAAACAAACCCCTATAGCCCCCGCGGAGGTCGAAAAGTGCATCACAGAATACTGCGGCGATGACGAGGAGCTACGTGGGGCGATCATGGGTCTGTTGAAAAATCGCATCAAGATCAACCGCAAGAAAGCCGTTGTGACCGATGATGCGATGAAGCTCATTCTCCACAGGCTGGACAAGCTATCAGACGGACGGCGCGAGGTGAAGCTCGCAATGCTGCGCAATGCCATTGAACGCAACTGGCTGACTGTTTTTGAGCTCAAGCCGGATGAAATGCCGCCAGCCAAGAACGAGAGCAACGAGACGCTGCCGCTCGGCTGGGGGGTGTGAGCATGGCAAACACGACGAAGGTGCAGCCGGGGCTGGAAGCCGAGACCGCAGTCATCGGCGCGCTGCTCATCTCCCCCGAGATCGTCAAGGACGTGCTGTTCACTGTCCGCGAGCAGGATTTCGGCATTGAGATCAACCGGAAGATCTTCCGCGCGGCACGGGATCTGTACCTGCGGGCAGAGTCGGTGACAGCCTACAGCATCCGTGACAAAGTCGGTAAAGACTCGAGTGATTACATCGCCCAACTGGTATACATCACTACGACCAGCGCCGACTGGCGCGAGAATGCCATCCGAATGGCCGATCAAGCCTGCGTGCGGCGCATGCAAGCCCTCGCAATGCAATTAGCCTCGGCGTCCACAGCACAGGAGTGCCGCGAGCTGGAGGCGAAGCTCCATCAGGAGCAGACGGGCGGGCGGCAGATCATGGCCTACACCATGGAGGACATGATCCAGGACTTTGCGGCGCGGCAGACGGCCAAAGATCCGGTGCGATACGTCCGCTATGGTCTCGCCGAGGTGGACGCCGGTACATACACGCAGCCGGGCGACGTCGTCATCATCGGAGGATACCCCAGCGACGGCAAGACGGCGCTGGCCCTTCAGATGGCGCTGCGGATGGCGCGGGAATGGCGTGTGGGCTTCTTTTCTCTTGAGACTGACCGGCGCAAAGTGACCGACCGTGTGGTCGCCGCGCTGAACGACATCAGCTTTACGGCCATCAAACGCAGAGAGCTGACGGACAAGGACTGGGAGCGGTTCGCGGCCAAGAGCGCCGCGGCTGCCGCACTCAAGTTTACGCTGATCGAGGCGGCCGGATGGAGCGTCAGCGATATCACGAGCGCTGCCGAGGCCTATGACTTTGACGTGGTCGTCATCGACTACGTGCAGCTGATTCGACCAAGCTCGACGCGCATTATGCGCAGTGAGCAGGTGGCGGAGATCTCCCGCGAGCTGCACGCCTTTGCCCAGAGCCGGAAAAAGCTCGTGATCGAGCTGGCGCAGCTGACGCGCGAAGATCGCGTTGCGGTACCCAAAAAGGGCAAGCCGCAGCAGAACGAACCGCGCATGAGCGACTTGAAGGAGTCCGGACAGCTGGAGCAGGACGCGGACATGATCTTCATGATCTACCGCCCTGTCGAGGGCGGAGACTATGATCCCGCGAAGTCGCGCTTCCTGCGCATTGTGAAGAACAAAGAAGGCCTGCTGCTGCGGATGCTGCTATGGTTTGACGGCGACAAGCAGACCTTTACGCCGATGACGATGATGTCGGCACGCGAGGTCGAGGAAGACAAGAAACTCGTCGAGCGGAATGCTCGCAATGAGCGCATGAGCGGCGCAAAGCGCCGGTAGAGAAAGGAGAGACATCATGCCGTATATTGGACAGCCAATCGCCTGGACGCCCTGCGCGTACTGCAATCTGGACGGCAAAGAGAACCCCAAGAGCACGAGAGCGCGGAAGAAGGTGCGCAGCAGGATCGTGTGGATCAACGAGCTGCACCATTTCTTCCTGGTGGAGGCGCAGGTCTTCGGGCACACGATGCGCGAGTGCTTCAAATTTTGAGGGCGGCGCATGGGGAAGAAAGTAAACAGCAAGTGCTACAGGTGCGAGCGCCGTCATCCGGCGTGTCAGGACAAATGCCCTGATTATCTCGCGTGGAAAGCAAACCTCGATGCAAATAAGGCAAAAATCGCGGACGAGAGAAAGAAATTTGAGGATATCAACAGCTACCAGCGCGACACTGCGGGGCGGCTGTACAAGAAGAAATAACAGGAGAATAAACATGAAAACGATTGCGATCATGAACTACAAGGGCGGCGTCGGCAAGACGGTCACGACGATCAACTTCGCGGCAGAGCTCGCGGCCGCAGGCAAAAGCGTCATTGTGATGGACGCAGATGGCCAGTGCAACCTGAGCGACATTTTCCGCGCGGACACGCTTTACGGCGGCACGACCTACGAGGTGCTGACCGGTGAGACCGGCTGCTGCTGGGATGAGCTGGTGCAGGACACCCCTGTCGAGGGCGTGAAAATTGTTCCGGCCAGCGCGGAGCTGCCGAAAGCGGATATCGCCGCCCTGACCGGCGAGCGGTTGGCGCAAAACGGCATCCGCGATTTTTGCCTTGCGGTGGCCGAAGATGAGGGCGCAGATTACATCCTCATCGACTGCCCGACCGCTTACAACGCGGCCACGGTGGCGGCGCTGGGTGCTGCGGACGAGATCATCATCCCCGTCGAGTTGGAGGGCTTCTCGCTCCACGGCGCGGGCGAAATCCGCAGTCAGGTTGCCAACATGCGCACGGTCAACCCGCGACTCCGCATTGCGGGCGCGCTGATCACCAAGCGGCGCGGCACGCGCATCCAGGAGGCCGCTGAGCAGGCTTTGCGCGTGAGCGGCATCCCCGCTTTTGAGGCGGCGATCCCGCTGCGAGCGTCCGTGCCGGCCAGCATGTCCAACCTCAACGCGAGCAAGACGCTGAGGGGCTACGCGCCCAAGGACGCCGCGACAAAGGCGTATCACGACTTTACGCGGGAGTATTTGAGCAAGGGAGGCGCGGTCAATGGCTAAGGGCAAGTTTGACATGAGCGAGTTTCTCACGCCGGTTGAGGGCGTACCCGAATCGGACACGACGCGGGAGATCGCGGTCGATGACATCCTCGACAACCCGCTGAACTTTTACCCGAGACCGGACAACGGAAAGCTCGCCGAGCTGATCGAATCTATTCAGGCGAACGGCCTGCTGGAGCCTCCAACCGTAGTGCCCGCGGGGGAAGGAAAGTACCGGTTGATCTCCGGTCATAGCCGGATGAACGCAGTGCGGCTGCTGTCAGCCCATAAGGACACCGCTGTTGCCGAGCGGTTCCAGCGCGTCCTGTGTCGGGTTTTACCGAGCATGACGACCGAGCAGGAAGAGTGCGCGGTGATCGAGGCGAACCGACAGCGCGTGAAGTCCCCTGCATTGCTGGCGGAAGAGGCAGAGCGCTTGACGAAAATCTACATCAAGCGCCGCGAAGCGGGCGAAAATCTTCCCGGACGCATCCGCGACCGTGTAGCCGAGGCGATGCAGGTCAACAAGACCAAGCTCGCCAACCTGAGCGCAATCAAGCACGGGCTCAAGGTCCCGGGGATCGTGCGCAAGTGGGAGGCGGGCGACATCCCGGAGGCGGCCGCGCTGGAGATCGCCCGCATGGACGACGAGACGCAGTACCGGCTGCTCGACTGGGTGATCGACAATCACCGGAGCTACACGATCAAGGACGTGCAGGAGTTCATGAAATCCAGAGCGAAAGACGAGCAGGCCGTAGAGGATGAAAAGTATATCGAGCTGCTCGGGCATATCCATGAACGGCTTGAAAGAGAGCTGCGAGGGTGTAAAAATCGAGAGGAAGGAATCGAGACGCTTAAAAAAGCGCTTCGGTGGGCCGGAGGCGGCAGCAAAGAGTTTGATTGGCAGGGGGAGGCCAAGGGCCTAAGAATGTGCGGTGAAGACCGAAAGTATATTTTGCGCCCGTGGGCGACTGTGTGGGATATGCTTGCGGCAATGAGCATGCAGGATGGTCCAGTGCAGGCAAGTAAAACCCGCGAAAAGGCCAAGTCAAAAGAAGAGCGAAACGAAGAGCTGCTTGCGCTCAGATGGTACGAATCAGACGTTGAACCGCCAGATGGCGCGCATATCGTTTTGATTGATGAAACCGGACTCGTTGATGATGACAAATACATCGGCGGCAGACTGAAAAGCGGCTATAACGACTGGGACGAGGTTCTCCTTTGGACGCTGCATCCGGATGATTCGTCGCCGACCAAGGAGGTGAGCTCGCCGGAATGGTCGCCGCTGGATGCAGAGCACTGGCCGGAGGAAGGCGCACTGGTCGTGCTGAGCTATCCGACAGGGCTGGGCGGCAGTGCCTATCTGACGGCGCGGTGCGGAGGCAGTGCAAGCGACCAGTACCCGTTTGTTTCGACCGACGCGGGGATCTCGGTGCAGGATATCGTCGAGTGCAAGTGCGACAGCTGGCTGCTGATCAGCGAGAGACAGAGAGGGAAAAAATGAAGAGATCCGGGTATTTGCAGCAGAGAGACGTGAGAACGCAAATGCTGCTGGACGTGATGCAGCGGACGATGAAGCAGTACATGCTGGACACGCTGCTGATCACGATGCACGAGGACTTTGGCTGGGGCTATGATCGCCTCAGCCGCCTCGCGGAAAAGTGGGGCGAGACGTATGACGTCTATTTTCCAGCGATGCAGAGCACTGAGGAGTCAGACGTCTATCAGGAGAGACTTGACAGGGCAACGCGCAGCTATATCGGGGACAACCAGTTTTACCCGTTTGCAGAGCGCTACCCGGAGATCAAACAATTAGGCTATGGGCCGAGGAGGACGAAATGAGAACAGAAGACATTCTGATTGCACTGCGGCGCTTGAAGGTGGAAACAGGCTCGCTGGTCTGCATGGGCTGCGGACGCGAACACGACTGCGGCATACACGGCTGCCGAATCATTCGGGAAGCTGCGGAGTTGATCGAGAAGCTGACTGACCGCTGCGCGCTACGCCGAGGAGATCGCGGTGCTGCAGGAACGGGAGAAGTGGGTGCCGGTGACGGAGAGGCTGCCAGATCAGTGCATGGATATCTTGGTTGTTTACCGGGATGGACATATCTTGATGGGGACGGCCATGTGCGATGATTGGATCGAGGAGGATCTTGAGGACAGAAAAATCACACACTGGATGCCGCTGCCGGACGGGCCGGAGGTAGAGTGATGGACGTTGTGAATTGTATTCGCTGCGATTTTCGCCATAAGGATAACGGGAACTGTACTGCGGTCGGTGGGTTCTGCACGGCTGTCACGGCTGCACACTGCCCGATGCTGCAGGAATATTTAGATACGGGTCTTACGCCGGAACAGTGCGAAAATGCAAAGGCAATCATCGAATCGGCCTTTAGCGATGACACGTCAAAGGCAGAACGGATTCGGGAGCTGTTGAAAGCTGACAAGGACGGTCGGTTGGTGGTGCTGCCGGAAGGGCCGAAGGAGGTGGAGTGATGCTTGAGCTCAGATTAGATGACCCGCACCTTGTGGAAAACTTTCAGGCGGCGTTGAATTTGAAAAAGATGGGATTTGCAGACGACGAGCTGGAGCTGCTTTACCAAAAGCAGCTCGAAGCGGATGCAAAGGAGGCAGTTGATGACTGACGTGGAACGCAAAACATTCTGCGCGGCGCTTAGCCGCTACGGCGCGCAGGCGCAGATCACGATGGCCTTTGAGGAGATGGCCGAGCTGCAGGATGTGCTGTGCAAGTTCCTGCGCGGGCGCGTGGACGGCGACACGCTCGCCAACATCGCCGAGGAGATCGCCGACGTCGGGATCATGCTTGACCAGATGGCGATCGAGTTTGAGGTTGAGGACGCGGTGGCGGAGCAGCGGGCATACAAGGTCCGGCGGCTGCGGAGCCGGCTTGAATACATGGAACAGGAGGGCTGACAATGGCAACCGTTAAATGCACTCTGGGCAAGAGAGGGCATCCGTCTCACGAGTGGAATGACGGGAAGAAAGATCGCATCTACTGCCTCGGATGGGTTGACCCCATGACGGATGATCCGCTACCGGAATGCTTGGCTTGCCCCGATTTTGTAGACAAGGCACAGGATGACTTGGAGGCGTTTTATGGGAGGACTGACAATGAAACTAACTGAGATGTTTACAATTTATGATTCCTGCGCATATGCGCCATGTCTTTGCGGAAATGACCCTGAGAACTGCGTGGCGTATGTGATGAGGACTTCTGACAATGGCTGAATACATCAAGTGAGAAGCTGTGATTGATCTAATTACACGTCGGTACGAAAATCCAGAAATCTGCACGCAGGAAATCAACAGTATCCCCGCCGCTGACGTTGCGCCGGTGGTGCATGGGCGGTGGGTCTCTGTTGCAGGAAAACGCGACCGCATTTGCTCACGGTGTCTGCACAACGAGCCTTACAAAAATGCTGATGATGATGCAGAGGTGTTTGAATTTTGCCCGCATTGTGGCGCAAAGATGGACGGAGGTGACAAGCGGTGAGGTTGATTGATGCTGATATAGCCGCCGCCTTCGCGGAGAATTGCGGGGCAACCTTTGTGGCGAAAAGACTGAGAGACAGCAATGCCTTTCCGGAGGTCGTGACGCGGTGCAAGGACTGCGCGAACAGCTACGAAGACGCGTTCGGGCGCGTATGCACCTATGGCATCTGCGTGGATCGCACAGTTCCAGACGACTTTTACTGCGCGAGCAGCAAGCCAAAGGAGGGCGCAGAATGAAATTTCTGGTGACACTGGCGCTGGATGCGCCGGACGACGCGGATCCGCAGGGGATTAAGGAAAAAGTGGCGATGGACTTTGAAAAGTATGGCGGCGTGCGCGTGGTCAAGGTCGAGCGCGTGGAAGAGTATCAACAGATGACGATGGGGACAGCCAAATGAAAAAGAAACGAATGATCAAGCTGCTGATGAGTCTCGGCTGCGATAGGAATGACGCGGCACGGGCCGCAACGCTGGCCGATGGCAATTTGCCACATACGGTGGTGTATTACGATCTGCTTGAGGAGTTTATCCGTACATACTATGAGCAGCTGGATAAGACTGTTGTTGAGGGCGATATGACCGGCGCTGTTTCCGGAATGTTGGGAAGTCATCTGTATGGATGAATATTGTATCGTAAAGCAGCGGGCGGGCCCTTTGGTCAAGGTGTTTTCGACGGATCGTGCGTGCTTTTTGCGCAAAAACGGCGAGTGCATCCGCTCTCGCTGCGGGCCAGCAATGAGCCGCACGACCGTCGACAAGCTGGAGCTGCGGCTTGCGCTCTTCGAGTATGACGGTGTTTTCCACTCGCTGACTTTCGCGCCGGAGAATCTGCCGGAGAGCCGGAAAGAGGTGCAGCAGATATGGAACACCTACCTCAAGCGCCTCAAGCGCTGGGGCAGCGGTAAGTCATTTGACTATGTTTACCGCATTGAGGGGCTGCATGACAGCCTGCACATCCACGTTTTTCTGCGCAACAGCGAGTATCCTGCGGTGCTTGTGCGGCGGCTGTGGGACTGGGGCGAGGCCTATGATGTGCCGTACACAAAAAAGAAAATCCTGCAAGAGGACGGCTACCGCAGGCTCGCCCGATACTTCACCAAAGAGCGGCCAGAGGTGGGGCAGCATCCGTGGGGGCCATCGCGGACGCTCAAGCCCAAAGTGCCGCTGCCAGAGGTCAAGGCCAGCAAGACCGGCCGCATCTACGTTCCGCGGGATGCGGTCATCTTGCCGCTCGAGTACAACGAGGCAAAAAGCGACTGGGGCGTGTACTCCTACAGCAAGTATTTGAGCTACTGAAAATAGTGCTTTTATTTTAGATATTGATTTCTTATTCTTGAAACCTTATGAATATTTACGGACAAACCCGAGAAAGTGGGGAAAAGGCATTGCAAACCGAAGCGAAAACTGCTAAACTGGACACAAAGAACGGATGGCTCCTTTGCCCGCGATGCGGTCGAGGAAAAGTCCTTCGGCTCAATCCCGAGACCCGAGCGCGGTCGCTGACCGTGTACTGCAAGGTCTGCGGAAAAGAGTCCATCGTGAATATCGACGAGTGCCTGTGCCTGAGAGCCTGCGCCACATGATCTGCGAGAGCAGTTTGTGTCGGCGCAGGCTTTTTTGTTTTTCCGGAGGTGATAGCCCGTGAGCGAGAAGCCACTGCGACCGTGCCGATATCCGGGATGCTACGAGCTCGTGAGCGACGGATACTGCGCAAAGCATCAACCGGCAAAGCGGTCAGGGCAGCGCAGCGCTGAAGCCGAGTCCTGGCGCTGGATGTACTTCACCGACGAATGGCGCAAGGACTTGCGCCCGACGCAGCTAATGCGTGAGCCATTCTGCCGCGAGTGCGCCAAAGCCGGTAGGCGCGTCCGTGCTACTGACGTCGACCACATCGTCGACCACAAGGGCGACTGGACAGCGTTCTGCGACCGCAGCAATCTCGAGAGCCTGTGTCACAGCTGCCACAGCCGCAAGACGGCGCGGGAAATGTACGAAAACCGCAGGCGTTCGACGCCTCGCCGCACAGGTTCGAGGCGGTAGGCTTGGGCGCTCGGGCGCGTCGCAGGAGCGTCGTGCGGGGATTCCTTGCGAAGGGGTGGCCGGGGTTTTGAAGTTTCGACGAAGTGCGCCATAACCGCGAGGCCTCCTGTGAACGAGAAATTTTCCCCACGGGGAACAACGAGAAGGAAGTGAGAACATGAGCGGAAAGAGACAGCCGACGGCGCTGGTGGAAGCCAACGGACGAAAGCACCTGACACAGGCCGAAGCCGACCAGCGGCGCGACCACGAGGTCTATATGCCGCCGGCCGACGTGGTAGATCCGCCGAAGTGGCTGCCGAAACGCCTGCGGGCGGAATACTGCGAGATCGGCGAAATGCTCAACGGTGCAGGCCTATACGCCGAACTCGACCGCGACGTTCTCGGGCAATATTTTCTTTGTCGCGAACGCTGGGTCAAAGCTGACAAGAAAGCCGCGGCGGCCATCAGCAAGAACGACGAGAAGCTCGCCAAGGAATGGACGAGCATCCAGGGCGCTTATTTCAAGCAGGCGCGCCAGTGTGCCGAGGCGATGGGGCTCTCCGTCACCTCTCGCTGCCGGATCGTTGCTCCGACCGCAGTTGTCAACGCGGCGGGCGCAGCTGCCAGCGACCAGGGCGGGACGGATGAGTTCACCGAAATGCTCCGTCGCCGTCAAGACAGTGCCCTAAGCAGGAGCGCAAGCGGTGGCTGAGCGATACGACCAGACCGCCGGGCAGTTTGTCTGTGACTTTATCAGCCGGCTGCCGACGACCGATACCGGCAAACTTTTCAACCTGTATGACTGGCAGCGCAGTGCTTTGATGGAATTTTACGGAACGCTCGTATCCGATTCAGACACCAAGGACCTCCCTGCCCCGATTAATGCGGACTGGCTGCGAAAATACTGGTATCTCTATCTTGAGATCCCCAAGAAAAATGGCAAAAGCGAGCTTGCGGCCGCGCTGGGGCTCTATCACCTGTTTGCCGACGGCGAACTGAACGCCGAGGTCTATATCTGCGCGGCGGACAAGGAAAACGCCTCGATCGTCTACAATGCGGCGGTCTTCATGGCGACGAGCGCGCCGTGGACAGCAAAAATGGTCGCACGCGGCGAGCTGAAGATCACCGAGAGCCGCAAGCGCATCGAGTACCGCCGCCGGATCAAGACTGGTAACGGCGGATATAAGTGGGTCACCATCGGCGTGATGCAGGTGCTTTCCGCCGAGGCATACAGCAAGCACGGCTACAAGCCGAGCTGCGTGATTTTTGATGAGCTGCACGCCCAGCCGTCCCGCGAGCTATGGGATATCATGACCGGCGCAGCCGGCGCTTCCCGCCGTCAACCGGTGTGGATCGTGCTGACAACAGCCGGTGATGACCCGGATCGCGGCAGCATTGGCTGGGAGATCCATGATAAGGCTGTCGCGATCCGCGACGCCCGGCAGCTGCGCCGCATCCAGGAGGAAGGTGGTGACGCGCGCAAGGTCCTCTCGTTAAGGCATGCCGCGGATGAGGACCTTGCCGACGCGGAACAGGCCCTTCTGGAGCGCGACGAAGAAAACTGGCTGCCGATCCTGTACGGTCTGACGGCATTTTTCGGTGATGATCCGGATGACCTCGAAAAAATCGACATTTGGGACGAAAGCCTGTGGAAATTGTGCAATCCCTCGCTGGGCAAGCATCTGAGCATGCGCAACGTCCGCATGGAGGCCATGGCGGCCCAAAAAAGCGAGGCTGCTGAGCGGCTTTTCCGCTGGCTGCGCCTGAATCAGTGGATCACGACGAAAGCGGTCGGCTGGATCTCGCTCAACCTGTATGACAAAACACAGTGGGGGCCGAGCAAGAAGGCCGCGCGAGAGGAATTCCTGCATCAGCTGGACGGCATGATCTGCTACGGAGGCGTCGACTTGTCAACGAGCCGCGACCTGACAGCATTTGTGCTGCTCTTCCCTCCCCAGCCCGGGCTTGACACTGCCGTGATCTGGCCCTATGGCATCTGGAGGCCGGAAGCAACGGTCGACGAAGCCGAAAAACGGGACCATGTCCCCTACCGGGACTGGGCGCGAGCCGGATTTTTGACACTGTGTCCCGGCACGGTGAACGATTATGACGATATTGAGGCCCGTATCCGCGAGGCTCGCGAGCGATTTGACTTGCGCATGATCGGATTTGACCCGTATCTGAGCCGAACCATCACGCAGAGGCTCTCCCCTATCGTCAACACCATTGAGATCCCGCAGGATTTGAAGAATATGAGTCCCGCGATGAAGGAAATGGACGACATGATGCAGCGGCATACGCTGCTGCATGTGCACAATACGTGTTTCCGCTGGACGTTTGGCAATGTCCGGTGCCACGAGGACGGAAACGGCAATATCAAACCGCTGAAAAACCGCTCGATTGGGCGCATCGACCCGACGGTCGCCAGCATCATCGTGATGGCGGTGTGGATGATTGCAAAAAATCAAAAGCACGACCTCGCCGAGGCTGTCAGCCAGCCGGGATTCAGTTTGTAAGGATGAGAGAATGAGAAAATATGCTGCTGCGGCGCAATGCGCCGCTCTGGTGCTCGGATGTGCGCTGATTGCACTGGGTGCCGGTATGATCTACGTTCCGGCCGGAGTGATCACAGCAGGTCTCCTGCTTGTTGCGGGCGCTGTGCTCGACGGTTATGACGATACCGATGAGGAAGGGAATGACGAATCTGAATGAGCGTTATTAAAGGGCTCCGCGCAGCTACCGCACGGTCGCCTACCACCAGAAAAGCTGTCACAGTCGGTACACTTGCCTCTACCGGCGGCCTGGCCGCTGGCGAAGATGTGCAGAGCGTGGCAAGAAAGCTGAGCGCCGTGGATCGCTGTATTGAGATCCTGAGCGACAGCATGGCGAAGCTCCCGAGCTTTGTGATTGATAACCGCAGCCGTGAGCGTTTATCGCACGATATTCTGTATCTGCTCAATGTCCGCCCGAACGAGGCAATGACGCCGTTTGTGCGCAAAAAGGTACTGGAGACCAGCCGTCTGGAAGGAGGCGATGGGTATGACTGGATCATCCGTGATCCGTCGACCGGTCTGCCAAAGGAGCTTATTCCCGTGCCCTGGCAGCTCGTACAGCAGTGGCACGACGAGATCGGGCGCATCTGGTACGACATCACGCATCCTCTCACCGGCGAGCTGATGCGGCTGCCGAATGAAGACGTCTGCCACTATAAGAACGCCACGCGGAACGGGCTGAAAGGCATCGGAACGCTGTCGCGCGCGGAAGACGTCATTGCCACGGCGCGTGCGGCGCAGCAGTACGACGCTTCGTATTATAAAAATGGCGGGCAGCCTGGCGGGGTGCTGGAGACTGACGCCGATCTCCGCGGTTACGCTAAAAATGAGCATGGCAGCGTGCTGACCCGCCCTGACGGATCTCCTGTCACGCTGAAAGATCAGCTGCGCAGCGAATGGGAGAAGGTTCATCTTGGGCCAAGCAATGCGCATCGCACAGCAATCCTTGATCTTGGCCTCAAATACACGAGCATTGCCAGTTCGAACCGCGATGCGCAGTTTGTGGAAAACAAGGAGATTTCCGTCAAAGATATTGCCCGCTACTTTGGCGTACCGCTGTACAAGCTGAACGAGGGCAAGCAGGCCTACGGCTCAAATGAGCAAAACGCCATTGAATATGTCGTTGGTACGCTCCATCCGATTGTGACGCAATACGAAGAGGAGCAAACCTATAAGCTGCTGACCGACAGCGAGCTGAAAAAGGGGCTTGAGATCCGCATCAACATGATGGCCGAGCTCAAGGGCGACACATCCAGCCGCGCCACATGGTACCGCGCGATGAGCGAACTGAGCGTCTTCTCACCGGATGACATCGCCGCGCTGGAAGATCTTCCGAATGTCCCTGGCGGCAGCCGACGCCGGGCAAGTCTCAACTACGTGCCGCTTGATCTGTGGCCGGAACTGAGCAAGCAAAGACACGGCGGCATGGTCGCCGGAGAGGAGTAACCCATGGAAATGATCTATAAGGCCGCAAGGCTTGAAAAACAGGCGATGAGCGAAAGCGAGCTGACGCTCATCAACAAGCAGTCCCTTCGGGAGCTGAGCGCAGATGAAGTGTTTGCCTTCCGCCTGGCAGCCTGTGATAACCAGGTAGACCGCGACAACGAGAGGTTCACCGAAAACACACTGGAACAGCTCGCAAAGCTGTACATCGGCAAGACAGTGCTACTTGATCACGTTTGGAGCGCCAAGTCGCAGACGGCGCGCATCTACAACGCCTATGTGAGCGGCGAGGGTGACGTCAAGCGCCTGATCCTCTGCTGCTACACCGTGCGCACAGAATCAATGGCTGATACGATCTCCGCCATCGAGGGCGGCATTCTGCGCGAATGCAGCGTTGGCTGTACGGTTGAGCATGTGCTTTGCTCCATTTGCGGCGCGGATCAGCGCACGACGCTCTGTCAGCACCGCGGCGGCCATGAATACGACGGCAAGATTTGTCATTTTGACCTTGTCGATGCTTGTGAAGCTTATGAGGTCAGCCTTGTGGCTGTTCCTGCGCAGCCGGAAGCCGGTGTCGTTAAAGCGAAGCGCTATGGCGGTACCGAGGGAAAAGAACCCCATGCGCCGGGCGGCGCAGACGATAAAGAGCGCTGGCAGGACGAAGCCGCGCTCGCGCTTGAAAAAATGAGATTTTAAGGAGGATACATCATGCGCAGAAAGTACAATGACCTGCTGGCGAAGCGCGCCGGCATGCTGGCAGAGGCCGAAACGCTGCTGAAGGACGGCAAACGTGAGGACTACAAGTCCAAGATGGCCGAGATCGGCAACATCAACGACGAGATCACGGAGGTCAAGGCCTTCATCGACGAGCAGGACCGCCAGTTCCTGGAACGCAAGGACGATCCCGGCGAGGCGAAGGACAAGGCTGCTGAGCGCGGCAATACCCTGATGAAGGGCGGCAGCATCGCCCTGAGCGCGCAGGAGGTGCGCAAGGGCCTGTATCTTGCCAGCAAGTCCGTCACGCTGGCGACCACCACGCTGGTGGAACCCACGGGCGCGGGCCGCAACATCCGCGACGGCATCGGCAATCTGGTCAGCTCCATCATCGACCAGGTCTACGTGCAGGATCTGACCGGCATGGGCTCGTTCCTGGAGCCCTACGTCATCAGCGAGCTGGACGCCAAGGGAGGCAAAGTCTCGACCAACGCAGGCAAGGCGCGCACCGCTTCGAGCGATCCGACCTTCGGCGTGGCCAAGATCAGCCCCTATGAGCTGAACACCACGAGCTACGTCGACCGCAACATCTCCCGCCTGAGCCCCGCGGGCTACTACGACAAGGTATATGGCATGGCGCTGCGCGCGATGCGCCGCAAGGCCTGCGGTCTGATCGCCAACGGCGACGGCCAGGCCTCGCCCGATATGTACGGCATCAAGAATGCTAAGAACACGGCGGGCAGCGCGATCTTCGCTTCTGTCAACGTGACGGCCATCAACGAGAACATTCTCGACGAGCTGTTTTTTGCTTACGGCAGCGATGACGCCATCGGCCAGAACGCCCGTCTCTACCTGACCAAGGCAGACCTGAAGGCCATCGGCAAACTGCGCAACGGCGACAAGGAGCGTGTATTCAAGGTTCGCCCTGATGCGGGTAATCCCAATGTCGGCATCATTGAGGACGGCGGCACGTCCATTCCGTATACGATCCTGCCCGACCTGACAAGCCTGTCCGGTGCGACGCAGTCTGCCAGCGCCGCGATCCAGACGATGCTCTATGGTGACCCGAGCAACTACGAGCTCGGTCTGTTCGGTGACTTCACCGTCCGCGTGGACGAGAGTATCAAGGGCGAGGAGCGTATGCTCACGATCCTGGGCGACACGATGATCGGCGGCAACCTGATCGTCAACAAGGGCTTTGTGGTGGCAACGCTGCCGAAGAGCGGTGGCTGATAACCGATGGTCCTGACGGATGACCGCCGGAAGGCGCTGGCGGAGTACTGCCGCGTAGATGATGACGATGCGCTGCTCGACGGCTTCTTCACCGCGGCGACCGGGTACATGGAGACCTCAGGCATTCGCGAGCCTGAGATCGGATCTCCGCGCGCGGCACAGTACGACCTGTGCGTCAATTATCTGGTGCTCGATATGTACGACCGGCGCGATGTGAGCTTCGTCGGCACGGTGGTTGCCGACAATCCCGCTTTTCGCCGCATGATGAACCAGCTGAAGCTGAGCGAGCCGGTATCCGATTCGGGTACCGGCTCTGAGGAGGAATGAGCAATGGCGCAGAAAGGCACTCTGCTGGCTGATGATCTGCGGCAGCGCCTTGAGCTGCTGGAGCTCCGGAGTGACCAAGAGAAGGCTGCCTATACCTGGGAGGTGCGGCGCGTCTGCTGGGGCGGCGTGAGCTTTGACGAGCGCAGCAATCTGTTTTCGAGCGTCGGCATTGGCGCACGTGGGGCAAGCATCGTCATCCGGCCCGACCAGCTACTCACGCTGCACGGGGCTATGCGGCTGGGTGATCAGTTTCTCTTTCTGACGTCGATCATGCTGTCGGACGACCGCAGCCGACAGGAGATCCGCGCGGCCGTATGCGAGTCGATGACACTAACAGCGCGGCCGCAGGACCGGACGGGACGCGACGCCTATAATCGTCCGGTCGCCGTGAGCGTTCCGAGCTTCACCTTCCCCGGCATCCTGACGGAGAAATACTTCCGCAATGAAGCAGACGACGTCTACCGCGCGGAGGTGCAGCAGCGCGTGCTGGTGACTCCGAAGGTCATTGTGCTGCGTGCCGGAGATCTGGTGCAGAAGGGGAACGAAACGCCATACACCGTGCGTCAGGTGCTCGACCTTGACCCATACAAGAACGAGTACGTGATCGAGCGCAGCGGGGAGGCATAATGCAGAGCGTTGAGATCAGCGGGCTGAAAGAGATCCAGAAAAGGCTGGAGGGCTATCCGGAGGCCATGAAGAAGGCGCGCAGCGAGTTCTTCGAGGAGGCCGGACGAGAGATGCTCTCCACGGTGCGCCGCCGCATCGGCGGTCAGGGCTATGTGGCGAATGTGCAGGATCGGCACGTCGGTTCCGGCAGAGGCTATGCAGCCGTCCGCGCCAAGGCAAAAACCGAACTAAGAGGTTATGCTGCCGGATATGTAACCAACGCGCTAGAAGGCGGACACGTGCAAACGCCAGGTCGGTATGTTCCGGCAATGGGCAAGAAACTCAAAGCTAATCGTGTAAAAGGAAAGTATATGTACCGCAAGACAGCCGCTGAGCTGCCGCAGATTGCCGAAAGAGGCGCGCAAGAAATCGAGAAGAAGGCCATGGCCTACCTGGAGGGGAAAGGATGAACAGCACGGAGATTCTGGACGCCGTCAACGCGCGTCTGCTGGAAAAGTGGCCTGAGCGCACCGTCTATATCAACGTCTGTCCGGAGGACTATGAACGCCCTTCCTTCTGGCTCGAGGTCACGCGCGACGATCGCACGCCGGTCACGCAGCGCATGACGAAGCGGAATGTACAGATCCGGCTTACACTGCACGATGAGGCCGATGAGCACTATGACATCAGCTGGGCAAGGCTTAACAACGATGTATCGGCGTGCCTGAAGCTTATGATGCAGGTCCTGCACGTGGGGGTGCGCAGGCTGCTGCCGCAGCTGCAGAGCATGCCGCGGGACGTTGACAGAGCCGCTATTCTGCTGAATTTTGAATTTATGGAAAGCAATGAAGAGACCGCACCGGAGATCCCGACGGCGGACTCTTACCAGATCTCCGTGCAGGTAAACGGCGGAGAAATTTATCAAAGGAGCGAATGAGTATGGGACTGCCTGAACTCACTTTTACCCTGAAAAAAGCCGTGGAGACGGTATCCACCCGCATTTCCCGCGGCGCAGTCGCGCTGATCCTGCGCGACGCCAAAGCGAACGGCGTACACGTCGTTTGCCAGGAGAGCGATATCCCGACGACGCTCGGCGCGGACAATATCGCATACATCAAGCGTACCCTGATGGGCTACATCAACCGCCCGAGCGCTGTGTACGTCTCCGTTGTGCCGGCGGCCGGAACGATCGCGGCAGGCTTCGGCGCGCTGGCGGCCTACACCTATGACTACATCGCGGGTCCGCCCGACATCTCTGCTGAAGACGCCACGGCGCTTGCCGCGCTCGTCAAGGAGCGCCGCAAGCTGCGCTATATCGGCAAAGCCGTGCTGCCCAACACCGCGGCGGACTATGAAGGCGTCATCAACTTTGTGTCTGCCGGCATCGCCGCCGGCGGCAAAACGACTTTTTCTGCCGCGGCTTACTGCTCGCGCATTGCCGGTATGCTGGCCGGCACGCCCGCGCAGTGCAGCGCGACCTATGCGCAGCTGAGCGAGGTGACCGGCGTGACGGCGACCGAGAACCCCGACACGGCAGTCGACGCCGGTAAGCTCTTTATCATCGATGACGGCCGCGTACGCAAGCTGAGCCGCGCTGTGACCAGCAAGGTCACGATCGGCGACACGGAACCCGAAGCGCTCAAGAAGATCAAGATGACCGCGGCCATCGACCTGATCCGCTACTACGCCGTCTCGAGCGTCGAGGACGACTACTTCGGCAAGTGCGCCAACACCTACGATGACAAGTGTGTCCTGCTGCTGGCGTTGCAGGACTACCTCAAGAGTCTGGAGGACTCCAAGGTGCTGGAGAGCGGCTCGTCCGGCGCGGTGCTCGACGCCGACGCGACGCGCAAGTATCTCATCACCGCCGCCGGTGACGACGCCACCGAGGCAGAGCGCATCAAGAAGCTCAGCGACAGCGAGGTCATCAAGGAGAACACCGGCAGCAAGGTGTTTTTGAAGCTCTACGGTAACATCATGGACGCCATGGAAGACTTCGCCATCGTTTTCGAAGTCTCGCCGAGCGTCATCGCAGCCTGATAGGAGGAAACGTACATGAGTGAAGCTATTGACGCCGCGCTGGTACGCAGCGGCACATGGGGCAGCCTGTGGATCGACGGCGAACAGGTCGCCGAGTGCTACGGCTGCCAGGCCAAGATCAGCAAGACCAAGGAGAGCGTTCCCCGCTGCCGCGCCATGATGGAGGACAGCAAGCTCGTATCCACTAAGGGTACCGGCTCTATCCGCATCTACAACGCGACTTCCCGCCTCATCGAGCTGGAGGGCGAGGCGCTCAAGACCGGCAAGGATCTGCGCCACACGATCATCAGCAATCTGGACGATCCCGACAACCCGAACAACCAGCGCATCGCGCTCATGGGGGTCAGCTTTGACGACCTGACGCTCGCGGACTGGGAGGCTGCCAAGCTCGGGCAGATTGAGTCCCCGTTCACGTTCAACGACTATCAGATGTTGGACACCTGAAAATACTGCGCAGCACCGTCGGGAAACCGGCGGCGCTGCGCATAGTCAAATTCGGAGGGAATTATGGAAAATACCATTGTCAATCAGAACGCCGCCGTAGAGCAGCCGTCTGTGCTGGATCTGCTGCTGGGCGAAAAGGTCATCAACGTGGCAAAGCACCTGCCGACGGCCAAGTTTGAGATCCCGCGCCTGAGCGAGGCGGCCGGCGCGCCGGTCATCTTCACGCTGCAGGCCTTGCCCTACGGACGCGTGCAGGACATCAGCCGTCTCGAGCAGGACGCCGAGCTTCAGATCTTGCTGGCCGGGTGCATCGACCCCGACCTGAAGAGCGCGCCGCTGCAGCACAAATTCGGCGGGATCACGCCGGCGGAGACGCTCAAGGCGATGCTGCTGCCCGGTGAGATCGCCGATCTGAGCCGCGAGGTCGAACGTCTGAGCGGCTATCGCCGCGCGACCATCGAAAAGGTAAAAAACGCCTGACGGAGGGCAGCGATCCGGAGCTAGGGCTTGCCTACTACCTTTTTCACGTGCACGGCATCCTGCCGGGCGACTACTACAACCGCCCGCAGGGAGAAAAGGACCTCATCTGGGCGCTGTCCTCCTATGAGGCTGCTGCACGCAGCCGCCCCACGCCGCGCGGCAAAGCCATCAAGGTCACGCGGGGTAAAAAATAAAGCCGCCCATTCGGGCGGCTGAAACTCTAAATGAAAAATGGAAGCAATACCGCAATCAGAAGTGAGACTGCTATTGTGATGATAGATGTCTTTGTCATAGGTATCACGCTCCTTGCTTTCATTATATGCATTTTCGCAACAAAGTCAATGATAAGGCGGTGAAAGAATTGCCAGAAACCTCAATCGTAATCAAGACGCAAGACAAGTCTTCTGAGGGGATGAAGACGATTGCGAAGAACGCCGCCGATCTCGGCAGTAAGCTCCGTGAACTTCAGGACAAAGCGCATTCTCTCAGTAAAGAGAAAGCTACGCTCAATGCGAACTTCGATAAAGCAAAAAAAGAGCTGACCGAAGCAAAGAAAAAATTCAATGAGACGCAGGATGCCATGGATGGCCTCAAGATGGAGGCCGCACAGGCGAACTTCGATAATTTATCCTATCAGTTCCGTTCCGTCAGCAAAGAAGCCGAAAAGGCCCGCAAGGAGATCGAAAACCTTGACACGAAGGCCAACAAGTCGATGAACAGCTCGGGCGGCATAGGCGGCGGCTTCAAGTCGATCACAAACGCACTCGTCACTATGCAGGCAGCACAGATGATTGGCGGCGCAGTACAAGGATCTCTAAACACAAAAATCGGCAGTGCTTTGGGAAGCGATTCCGGTACCCTTGCATCCAGCATGATCTCCTCTGTGCTCTCCGGCGCAATAACCGGGTCAGCATTCGGGCCGCTCGGCGTGCTGGCAGGTGCCACAGTAGGCGGCATTACCGGAGCAATATCGGGAAGTGCACAACGATATGAATCGCAGGATTCCTCCTTCAAGTCTTACGTGCAGGACGCTGTGCAGGAGCAGCTGGACGCGCAGAGCGAGTCGCTGACGAGCGGCAGCTCGATCGCCGCGGGGCGCGAGACCGACAAAATCTCCTTCGCGACGCTGTTCGGCAGCAAAGAGACCGCGGACAGCTATCTCACAAACCTTGTCGGCATGGCCAACTCGACGCCGTTTCTTTATGACGACCTGACAAGCATGAGCAAGACGCTCGCGACCTACGGCTACGATGCAGACAGCATCCTGCCGGTCTTGCAGACCATCGGCGACGCGGGCGCGGCGCTCGGCCAGTCTACGAACGATATGACCGCCGTGGCCACGGCCATCGGCCGCATGAAGAGCAGCAACAAGACGACGCTCGAATACCTCAACATCCTCAATGACCGCGGTATCGGCGCGGTCGGGATGCTCTCTGACGCATACGGCGTGGATCAGGGCACGATGTACAGCATGATCTCCAAGGGCGAAGTTGCCGGACAGGACGCTGCCAGGATCATTCTGGACGCGCTCTCGGACAGCTTTGCAGGGTCAATGGAGGCGCAGTCCAAGACCTTCAGCGGCATCACATCCACCATTGAGGGCCTGCAGCAGGAGCTCGACAACGCCATGGGCGAAGGTTACAACCAGACGCGCATGCAGGGCCTTGAGGCGCAGAAGGAATGGCTCGCCGGTGACAGCGGTCAGGAAATGCAGGAGGCCTACACCGCGATCGGTGCCTGGAAGGCCTCGCTGGAAAATGCCAAAGAACAGTACATCCGCGACGCGATGAACGACGCCATGGGCAGCGAAGAGTACAAAACCGCCGAAGCCGAAGGCGACGCCGCCGAGATGGGCCGTATCCTGATGAAGGCAAAAATTGACGGCATGAACGAATATAACGCCAACGAAGGTAAGGACGAGGAACTTGCGCAGGAGCTGAGCCTGATCGAGTCTGTGCGCGACGATACGGCGCTCAACAATTCTTACTGGGATGCCGGTTATACGCTCGGTCAGGAATTCTCCAAGGGCCGCGCCGCGGCGACAACGGATTCTGCCTGGGCGGATGCGGTGAACAATTTCAATTCCGGTTACACGAAGCACCGTTCCGGCCACCAGCGCGCCATGGGCATTGACTATGTTCCTTACGATAACTTCCCCGCCCTGCTGCATGAGGGTGAAAAGGTCCTGACGGCCGGTGAGGCCAGGCAGGAGAAAACCGGCGTCGGCAGCATCCAGATCGTCATCAACGGCATGACGGTGCGTGAGGACGCCGACATCGATCGCGTGGCGCAGGCGCTGCTCAGCAAGCTGGAAGAAGCCAATATGAGGGGGTAAAGCCATGCAATTCTGTTTTATCGCCAACGGCGACGTGCTGACGCTGCCGATCACGCCGGCCTCTTACGAGTGGACGACGGGAAAAAACATTGAGACCATCAATATTTCGCAGCTCGGCGACGTGTACCTCCCCGGCAACCGCAGTCGGCACAGCGGTACGATCGAATGTCTGCTGCCCTCTCAGGACTATCCGTTTAATCAGGCTGGGACGATCCTTGACCCCGGCTATTATCTGGAGCCGCTGCGCTACTGGGCGGCTGAAAAGATCCCCGTGCGATACATTGTGACAGAAAGCGATATCAATGCGCTTGTGTACATCGAGAGCGTGACCGAAAAGGAGCAGGACGGCACGGGCGACGTCTACTGCACGATCGCACTGCGCGAGTACGTGGATCTGGAAGCCCAGGAGGTCGCAACGCTCAACACGACGCGCTATACCGGCAATAGCGGCCGCAAGAGCGACGCCGCAAAGGACATCACCTATCACCGCGTCGTCTCTGGAGACACGCTCAGCATGCTCTGCCGGCGCACCTACGGCGACGGCACGGCGAGCTACTACAACGCCCTTGCCAAATATAACGGCATCAGCAATCCGCACCTGATCTACGTCGGGCAGACGATCAAGCTGCCGCCGAAGGATATTCTTCTGGGAGGCGGCTGATGGAGATCTATTTGACACATGACCAGTCGACCCGCCGCATCACGGATATCCTGCTCAACTGGTCCTGGAGCGGCGATAAGTCGACGCTGGTGCGCCAGCTCGTCGCCGAGATCGTTTTTGATGAGTCGACCGGCCTGCCCGTCCCTCAGATGGGCGACGCCGTGATGATGACGGACGACTCCGGCAATCCGATTTTTGACGGAGTCGTGCTTCGCAGAAGCGCCAGCAGCGAAGAGACGAGCATGAGCTTCACGTGCTTCGACTGCGGAATCTACTGCCGGCGCAACGACGGCACCTACAAATTCCGCGACGCGACGCCGGAAAGTATCACCCGCCAGGTCTGCGCCGACTATGAGATCCCCATTGTGTCGCTGCCGTCGACCGGCGTGAAGATCAGCCGAAAATTTGCGGGCGTCGCACTGGATAAGATCTTTGAAACGGTCTGGACACTGGCCACACAGCAGACCGAGGACAAATATGCCATCACCTACACGCCGAAAGGCATTCTGGTGGCCGTCCGAGACGTCAGCGAGCGCAGCATCGTGCTCAAGGCCGAATCTAACCTGATGGACGCCAGGACGGTGGAGGACGCGACAAACATAGTCAACAGCGTGGCCATCTACGACGCCGACGGCAGCTTTCAGCGCCGCGTGGGTACCGATGATGCGCAAAAGCTCTTCGGCATGATGGAGCGCCATCTGACCGAAAATGCCTCCTCTGACGTCGATATCGACAAAGAGGCGCAAAAACTCCTGGACGACGGCGTCATGACGCAGACGGTCACCGTCGACGTCCTTGGGGATCTCTCACTGATCACCGGCCAGACGGTCGTTGTGCGGGAGAACAAGACCGGCCTGCAGGGGATCTTCTGGATCGACGCCGATGTCCATACCTGGAAGCGCGACAATTACTACTGCAAGCTGACACTCAACTGCCGGAATGTCGTTTCCGGCAGCACTGCCGGAGGTGAATTGACATGAGCGAAAGCGCCCGCGATCCCTATGTCGGAATCAACCAGCATATTTCGCAGCGCGCCAACAAGGAGCAGCACCCGACCTACACGATCGGCAGGATATTATCGCTCGATCCGATCAAGATCCGCGCCGACGGCATCGACCTTGAGAAAGAGGATCTCCGCGTAGCGGAATCCATGTATCCCAATTTTCTGGCAGATGTCGAAGCACGCGAAGAAAACGGCATCGAAACGCTGCTGCCTGAGAAGCTGGTGCAGGTCACGCAGAGCGCCATCGGTCCGTTTGTTTTTCTCCGGCCGGAGGAGCACGTTTTCGGCTGGGTCGTGCTCAACGTCGACGACGAGGTGCTGCTCATGCGCTCGGATGACGGCCAGACCTATTATCTCATCGAGAGGATGGTGACACTGGAATGAACATCTTTCCTTTGATCAGCTCGCCGGTGTCCGATTTGGGCACCGAGCTTCCGCTGGCGCGTGAAGTGCGCTGGGACTTTACCGAGGACGAGCCCATCTGGCACGGTGGGAACCCCGCGACAGTGACCGGCGCGGAAGCTGTGCTGGTATGGGTCTGGAACACGATCAATACGTCGCGCTATCTGCACGACGTATTTACCCATAATTACGGACAAGATCTGCAATCTCTGATCGGTGAGGCCTATGGCGATGATATCAGGCAGTCGGAAGCCATCCGCTGTATCCGCGAAGCACTGGAGATCAATCCATACATCAAAACCGTTCATCAGATCGATGTGAAGTTTGATGGCTCGGTGCTGCACCTGTCTTTCAAGGCAAAAACCATTTACGGGGAGGTAACACTCAATGACGGAAAAATCGCCCTTTGAGAGCATGACGCCGGAAAGCATCAAGTCTGAGATGCTCGGGCGCGTGATCAATGCCGGCGTCGATGTGGATGCCCGCGAGGGCAGCTATGCCAACATCCTGCTGAGCGAGGCTGCCTACGTCATGTGGAAATACGGTCAGACGCTCAATGGTTTTATCGACATTCTCTTCCCGGGGGCCCAGAGCGGGCGGTATCTGGATCTGCACGCTGCGCAGATCGGTATGACCAGGCAACCGGGCGCAAAAGCAAAGGTGACGGTGACATTCTCGGGCGTGAACGGCACGAAGATCCCCGCGGGGACTGTTGTGTGCACACCAAGCGCGCTGCGCTTTCTGACGACGGAAGAGGTCACCATTGCTGACGGGCTTGCCAGCGTGCTCTGCGTCGCCGAAGATATCGGCGCTGATTACAACGTGCCGGAAGCTACCGTCACACAGATGGCGGTCAATATCCATGGCGTGCACGGCGTGACCAACGCGGCCGCCGGCGTCGGCGGCGCGGACGAAGAGAGCGACGCAGATCTGTGGGCACGCTATCACGAGCGCCGCACAGAGCCGATCACATCCGGCAACGCCAACCACTACGTGATGTGGGCAAAGGAGGTCACGGGTGTCTCCTATGCCCGCTGCATCCCGCTGTGGAACGGCAATGGCACCGTCAAGGTCATCATTGCCGGCGCGGACAAAAAGCCGCTGGACGACACGATCGTGACCGCATGCGCGGAACACATTGAGGCAGAGCGCCCAATCGGCGCGACGGTAACGGTGGTCTCGGTCACGGAGGTTGAGATTCCGATCGTTGCCAAGATCAAACTCGTCAATGGTCATAGTCTCGACGAGGTCAGAGCGGATCTTTCCGCAGCGGTCAGCGCACTGCTGGCAGCTCTGCCATTCGCTGAAGAGCAGAGCGTGCCTTACAGCCGTTTTCTCGCAAGCCTTCTGCAGTGCGCAGGCGTAGCGGATTACAGCACATTCACTGTCAATGGAGCAAAGACGGCGCTGCGCATCAACTCTGGCACGATTCCCGTGCTCGGCACTGTTGATGTAGCGACCTATTAAGGCGGTGGAGCATGGAGAATCGCGAGAAAGTACCTGTTCGGTATCGTAAAAATGCACAGACAGCCGCGCTGCTCGACACGCTCGGGCTTTCCGCCCAGCAGATGGCAGATCTCGTGGAAGACGTCAAAAAGCAGTTTTTTATCGAGACGGCCACATGGAGCCTGCCGCTCTGGGAGTATCAGGTCGGTATCACGCCGCCCGCGGACGCGACGGAAACCTCGCGCCGCAATGCGATCAAGGCCCACCTGCTTGCTGGCGGCAACACCAACGCTGACACGGTCCGCGACATGGCCACAGCGATGACGGGCTACGCTGCACGCGTCATCATGAACGACGATTATAGCTTCACGCTGGAATTCCTTGGCGAGACGGATGACCTTGTCGAGTTAGATCTGAGCAGCCTGACCGATTCCGTCAATCTCATTAGTCCGGCACACCTGCGCTTTATCATCGCCGGTCTGACGTGGGAACGGTTTGAGGCTGTCAACATGACATGGCAAAAACTGGAAGATATGAACATGACGTGGGAGCGGTTGGAAGAGTCTGTTCCCATTGTCGGAACGAAACAGTAAAGGAGAGCAATATGAAAAGTCAGGGACGGTTTGGTGCCAATTACAGTGTGAATGGGCACCGCACGAGCGGCGAGCGCCGCGTCGACTTTAATAAGGGGTATAGTTTCCTCTTCGAACGCTGCTTTGAAGAAAATACCTTGGAGGAAATTGAGAAAATCGACTGGTCTCATGTCACTGTGAAGACACTGGATGCGAACTATCCTCCCTGCAGTCTTCCTGAAGGATATTCCTTCGTTGTCAAGGATATTCAGTACATCAAGTGCTACGACAGCTTTGAGGTGACGATTGAGGTCGACAAACAGTACTGGGGCGATGTAACGCCCTATCAGGCACAGGTTGAAGAGCTGACGGCCAGCATCGAAGGCAAAACCGCAGAGATTGCCGAAAAGGACGAGCAGCTCGCAAAGAAGGATGAAGCATTGGCCGCGGCGAATGGCCTGCTGGCAGAATTGGAGGCTACTTATGATGAGAACTGAAAAGCTGAACGCCATCAAGGGAGCAATCAAGGACGGGAAGATGGTACAGGCCGCAGGCGGCATTGCCGCGACCATGCAGCAGAGCGACAAGCTCGGGTTCAACTGGAAGGTCTACAGCGTAAACGACGTGGTTGTGCGCAAGGAGTATATCGCACAGGCTGTCCCTGTCGGCACGAGCGCGGACAATCCCATCGACTACACCGATGGTATGCCGCTCATCAATAACGCCTACTACCGTGTGGATGGCAAGATCAAAGTTTATATGGACGGTTGGGTCGACTGGGAGACCTAAGTCATGACGGACTATGAGATTGCCGAGCAGGAGCGGGCCGCCCTATATGAGCGCATAAAGCTTGTCAAGGAACAAATGAAGTCCATCACAGATCCGCAAGAGCTCGCCGAACAGAAGAAGCGTTACTCGATCCTGTACCAAATGTACCAGGAAGCGCTCGAGCGAAAAGATGCGGCCAGGCCTCCTGCCGAAAGGGTACGTACAGCACCCAAGGGCAGAGTCACGAGCTTTGAGGCCCGCAGCGCTGACGGTACTGGTACTTTCAACTGGCTTGAACGCAATCACGTCACTTTTGCTGACATTGAAGGGAATACAATGCGCTGGGAGGATCTTGGTGCCGGTCCTGACGACGGGGATAAAAAAGCCCGTCTGATCCGCGCACTCAAACGCGGAAAGGCCATCTGCAGTGACCGGCAGCAGCAGATGCTTGAACTCTCCATGGAGGGAAAACGGGCAACGGAAATTGCAAAGATTCTGAACGTAGATAAAAGCACGGTGTCCAGAACGCTGAGCCGTGCTCACCAGTGCATTCGGGATCTCGCACAATTTGAAGAGCAGAACTATAAGTCTGGCAGCGACTCGGAGGAAAACTCGGGAATAGATCTCACTGATCCGGAAACGGCAAAGAAGCTGCTCGGCTGTTTGACCGAAAGACAGTCTGTGTACATGTATTTGTACTACGGTGAGTGGCTCACCATGGAAAACATCGGCAAGCTTCTCAACGTTGACAAATCGTCCATTTGCCGCACACTGGAGCGGGCTGCCATACGCATTCAGGGATGCTACCCTGCCACAGCCCAATGCGGAGTGCTTGATCTCAGCGCAATAGGCGATGTGTTGTGGACCCTATACCAACAGCAGGAGATCAAATCTCTCGTGCCCGAGTATGCGCAGGAGGCGGCGCGGCGCGCAAATACAATGCAGCTTCAAAGGCGTGACACGGCTGGGATTTCTCCGGCAGTACATGATCGTTATCCGGAGCAGAGTTTATGGCCCTCGTTTGAAATGGAGTCCTGCGAAGAAAATGCAGCCGCATCGCTCCAGTATGTGCCACCGCTGATTCAATTCCCCTCAAAAACAAGGTTTTATGCTCGCTTGTGGAGAACGCCTTTTCATGGGCTTGTCGGACAGAGCAAGCTGCTCTCAGCGCTGCTGGAGGAAAGCAGGCAATCTCAGGTCAAGCACCGCAGTGCTTATATCTATACGCGCTTGTGTTCGCTGGTCAGCGGCTTTTGCAACAAGGTCAGCCGCAAGATAGTATCAAAGCTATACAGGCTAAAGTCAAAAATTGCATCGTGATTAAAGAGGAATGATTATGACAGCAAGCATCATCTCAGCGGCGGCCATGGTGATCGTCGCCATTATTGAAGCGGTCGCAGCACGCGACCGCAAGCGTGACAAGCAGGAACGCGCCCAGATGCAGGAACGGCAGGAGCTTCAGGAACAGCTCATGCTCGAACTCATTAAAGGAAATTGGGCTTCTGTTGCGCTGGGAGAAGCCACGGCGAAGGCCGTACAGCGTATTCCCGATGCGCATTGCAATGGGGATATGCATGCAGCGCTCGACTACGCTTCGCAGATCAAACATGAGCAGAAAGAGTTTTTAACCAAGCGAGGCATCCACGCCATTCTGGGCAGCGATGAGGCCGCATGATGAAATACATCGTTCTGGCGGCTCTGGGAGCCGCTGTGACGGGTTTCCTGCTTGGGTGGGCAATTTGTCGTCGTGGGCTCGACGGCATCAGCAGAGCGCAGGCAGCGAGCGTGACGAGGCAGTTATTTGTCGTCACGCTCTGGGCGTGTATCGCCTGGATCTCCTGTAGCTACGCCATGGCCATCTATTCTATGGTGATTCTCGGGCAGGTCTACACGCTCACCGAGCTTTCGGAGCCGGCGCTCAAGGCCCTCACCGTCACGCTGGGCGGCAAGGTTCTCTCCAACATCTTTGAGCATAACAACAACAAATTTTTCGGGACAAGCATCGGCTCGACCGATGCAGAAGGAGGAGTTTGAACATGGATTTTGAAATGATCATCAACCTGGTATTCGTCGCGCTGATCCCCGCGCTGGTCGTGCTGACAAATATCTTCACCAACATCGTTAAAGGCTTCGGAGCTCCCTTCGCCGATCATGCAGCAGTGGTCGCTCCGATCGTCGCGGAGCTGCTCACACTGCTCGCAACGATTGCCTACCTCGATATCACCGGCACAGCGATGACCTGGTACTGGATCGCCGGCGGCGTCGCTGTTGGTGGAATCGTCGCCTATGTCGCCATGAACGGATATGACGGACTCTACGAGGATCTCCTAAAGCACCTGCATGGCCTTGCCGGAAAGAGCAGCGGCAATGTTTAAGACCGACGACCTCAAATATCTGCGCGCCGACGTGCGAGCAAACTGCGAAATCTTTCTGCAGATGTGCCACGATGCCGGTCTTCCTGTCAAGGTGACCGAGACGGTGCGCGATGAAGAGTATCAGCTTGACTGCGTCCGGCGCGGCGCAGCCAGCAAGAAGGCGACCAAGCCGACGTTCCACAGCATCAAAGCCGGGCTGGCCTTTGATATTTGCAAGAATGTAAGCGGACACGCATACGATGACGCCGATTTTTTCGTCCGCTGTGGGCAGATCGGCAAGCAGGTCGGTTTCTCGTGGGGCGGCGACTGGCAAAGCTTTCCTGACCGTCCGCACTTCCAGTGGGATGCAAACGGTCGCTATAGCAGCAGCATGATTCTGGCGGGCAAATACCCGCCCCAAATGGAGGAGTATGACTATATGGATCAGGATAAGTTTGATGCGATGATGGATACATATCTCGCCAAGCGCGCGCAGCTGCCTGTTGACAAATGGGCAGCCGAGGTATGGGCGGCAGCACATGATGCCGGCATCGTAAACGGTACCGCGCCGAAGGGCCTTGTCACACGGCAGGAAGTTATCGCAATGATCGCAAGATCTAAATAAGAGAAGACGGTGCCCAAATCGGGCACCGCCTTCTCTATTATAAAGGCATTTTCGTTCAGAAATCCGTTCAGAAAAATGCGTCTTAAAGTCAAAATTTGAGTATCAAAAACGACACATTATTTTATTTTTGAAACATCCTTTATTCCCCGAAATACCTTGAAATACAAAGAAAACCTGCAACCACAAGGGTTACAGGTTTTTCTTTCTTTGGCAGCGGGAGAAGGATTCGAACCCTCACATACGGAGTCAGAGTCCGCTGTGCTACCATTACACAATCCCGCTATATTGCATTGTTCGCAGCGCTGTGTCGTTCAGCGAACAAATGTTATTATAGCAGGAACTTTGCATTTGTCAACAGGAAAATTTCTAAAAAATCAAAATTTGGAAAATTCCTGCCTCTTCCCCACTTTCCCGTCACATCCAGATGGCAAACAAACGCAGCAGCGGCTCGAACACGCGGCGCAGGACGCTGCGCTTGGCCCACTCCTCCGCCGTGACGAGGTGGCTGCGGTCGACAATCATATCCATGTCCTCGAGCAGCGATTCGATCATCGGCGCGCTGTAGACCATCACGCCGCACTCATAGTCGAGCTCAAAGCTGCGGTAGTCCATATTCGCCGAGCCAACAAAGGCTGCTTCGCGGTCGACCATGATGCTTTTTCCGTGCAGAAAGCCAGGGGTATAGCGGTATACCTTTACGCCGTGTTTGATGAGCTCGCCAAAGTACGACTCCGCCACGCAGTCGGCGTACCAGTGGTCAGGCTTGCCCGGCAGCATCAGCCGCACGTCCACGCCCCCGTCGCCCGCGATGCACAATGCACGCATCAGGCTCTCATCGGGGATGAAGTACGGCGTCGTGATATAGAGGAAGCGCCGCGCGCCGGAGATCATCTGGAGGAACACATCCTCGGCCGGATTGTCGGGGTTGTTCTGCGGTCCGTCGGTAAACGGCTGGCAGAAGCCCTCGCTTTTGACCGGCGTATGGGGGCGGTAATAGTCGTGCTCGTTGTGCATCACGCCGCCGAGGTTCACACACATGCGGATAAAGCTTGCCGTCAGGCCCCAGGCGCCCTCACCTTCAAGACATACGCCGCTGTCCTTCCAGTAGCCGAAGCGCTCGATGAGATTGGCGTACTCGTCGGCGATGTTCACGCCGCCGGTGTAGGCGACGTCACCGTCGATGCAGGCGATCTTGCGGTGGTCGCGGTAGTTGAAGTGCAGGCGGTTCACATACTCGTGCACGGGGTTGAAGATGAATACCTCGACGCCCACCTCGCGCAGACGGTCGATCGTCTCGCCGGAAAAGCGCTTGATGTTGCCGAAGTCGTCGAAAATAATCTTGACCTCAACCCCCTCGCGCGCCTTGGCGCAGAGGATCTTTTCAAGCTCATCCCAGAGCTTTCCCTCAGCCAGAATGAAGTATTCAAGGAAGATGAAGCGCTCAGCCTTGGCTGCGCGGTCGATGAGATTACGCAGCAAAATCGCGCCCTCGGGCAGGTACGTGACAGAGGTATTCTGATAGAGCTGGAAGTCGCGGCGGCAGAGGTAGTTTGCCGTGCGCGACCAAGCGGGCAGCTGGCGCGTGAGCTTGTCGACGGCGATCTCACTGCGCATGCGCACGCTCTCCGGCTCGTCAGGAAAGCGCTTGGTGTTCTGCGGCAGATGGCGCTTCTGCGCCGCGCCGCCCCAGAGGAACCAGAGAATCATACCCACCGGCGGGGCCAGCAAAAGCAGGATGAACCAGATGAGCTTATAGGAAAGCTCACCTGGTTCATTGTAGATATGCACCGCAAGGAACAGCGCGCCGACCTGTACGACGCCGTAGGCCAGCGCCAGATACTCCTGCATAAAGTAGGAGATGGCGACAACAACGCCGATCTGCACCGCAAGCAGGACGACGACCAGCATGATCCGCAGCGCCGCAGAAATGCGCCGCTCGCCCTTTTGCTGAATCTGGAATCCCTTCATCGCAGTCTCAGTCCCCTCCTGTTGGCTGTTCCCTGTTTTTGATTTTTTGTTTTCCTCAGTTTTTCTCGTAGCGCTCGTTCTTCTCGTTCAGAAGCTCGGTCTTGATGTCGTAGAGTTTCTGCGAGAGGTCCACATAATAGTTATGCGGGTTATCGAAGCGCTTGACCTCGTCCCAGAGGGTATCGACCTGCTCGGTGCAGTATTTTTTGATCTCCTCGATGCCGGGACGCTTGTAGACGAGCTTGCCTTTCTGGTAGATGGGCACGAGCAGCTCGCGCGCTTCGAAGTGATAGACTTCCTTACGCTTCCACGTGGCGTCGGGGTCGAAGATCTCAAGATTCTGGCTGTCGTCCACGGTCTCGTCGTAGACCGTCAGATAGTCGGCGATGGCCTTGCCGGTGTCACGGCCATAGAAGCGGTAGAGCTTCTTGAAGTGCGGTGTCGTGATCTTGCCGACGTTCTCGCTGATCTTGATCTTGGGGACGATATTGCCGTCCTTGTCCTCCACTGCGACGAGCTTATAGACGCAGCCGAAGACCGGCTCGCTCTTGGCGGTAATGAGACGCTCGCCGACGCCGAAGGCGTCGATCTTCGCGTCCTGCATCCAGAGATCCTGAATAAGGTACTCGTCGAGCGAGTTCGAAACGGTGATGGTGCATTCCGTCCAACCCGCCTCGTCGAGCATCTTGCGCGCCTTGCGGGAAAGATAGGCGATGTCGCCGCTGTCCAGGCGGATGCCGCACTTTTTGATGCCAAGCGGCTTCAAGACGTCGTTGAACGCTTTGATGGCGTTGGGAATGCCGGACTTTAAGGTATTATAGGTGTCGACAAGCAGGACGGCGTTCTGCGGATAGTATTTGCAGTAGGTCGCGAATGCGTCATACTCCGTGTCGAACATCTGCACCCAGGCATGGGCCATCGTGCCGAGCGCGGGCGTGCCGTAGAGCTGGTCGGAGATGGTGCAGGCAGTGCCGCAGCAGCCCGCAATATAGGCAGCGCGAGCGCCGTCGATGGCGGCGGCGGAGCCCTGCGCGCGGCGGGAACCGAACTCCATCACGGCGTGGCCCTTGGCGGCGCGGACGATGCGGTTGGCCTTGGTGGCGATCAAGCTCTGATGGTTCACGGTCAAAAGCGCGAACGTTTCAAGCAGCTGCGCCTCGATCGCGGGCGCGCGCACGACGACCATTGGCTCTTTCGGGAAGACGGGCGTGCCCTCGGGCACGGCGTAAATGTCGCCGCTGAAGTGGAAGTTTGCAAGATAGCCGAGGAATTCCTCGCAGAAGATACCTCTCCCGCGCAGGTAGTCGATGTCCTGCTGGTCGAAGTGCAGATCCTCGATATAGTCGATCAGCTGGTCGAGGCCGGCAGCAATGGCGTACCCGCCTCCGTCCGGCACCGAGCGGAAATAAACGTCGAAATAGGTAATGCGATCCTGGAACCCTGCTTTCAAGTAACCATTGCCCATAGTCAACTCGTAGAAGTCGCAGAGCATGGTCATATTGAGCTTCTGATCGGTTTTCATAGTCACCTCATAGTGTCACGGCGCGGACTGTGCCGCGCCTTGTAATAGGTGCATTATATCTTGCATACCAAAATAAAGCAAGGCTTTCCGCCCTTTTTCCGCTTTTTACTTGACTTTATCCATTGCGTCCCCTATGATAAAGGGACTTTCTAAAGAAACGGAGCATCACAATGGGTGTTATTTTAGGCATTGACATCGGCGGTTCGAGCACGAAGATCGTCGGTCTTGCCCCCGATCTTTCCGTCATCGACATGCTGCGCGTCAAGGCTGACGATCCGCTCACCTCGCTCTACGGCGCGATGGGCAATTTCCTTTCCACACATCATCTCCAGCTCTCCGACATCCGCCACATCGCGCTCACGGGCGTAGGCTCTTCGTATGTCGAGGGCGATATCTACGGCGTGAAGACCATCAAGGTCGAAGAATTCCCCTCTGTCGGCGTGGGCGGCCTTGCCCTCTCGGGCAAGGAGCACGCGGTCGTCGTCAGTATGGGCACGGGCACATCGTTTCTCTGGGCCAACAAGGGTGGAGAGATCCGTCACCTCATCGGCAGCGGCGTGGGCGGCGGCACGCTCGCGGGCCTCAGCTCGCTCACAACAGGCGTGCACCAGTACGCGCTGATCCGCAAGCTCTGCCAGGACGGCGACCTCAGCCACATCGACCTGACGATGGCCGACCTCTCGCGCGAGCAGGTGGGCGATCTGCCGCCCGAGGCCACGGCGGCGAACTTTGCCAAGGTCGCCGACGACGCGACGCCGTCGGACAAGATGCTTGGCATCGTCAACCTGGTGCTCCAGTCCATCGGCACAATGTCGGTGCTCGCGTGCAAGTGCTGCGGCACGGACACGGTCGTCCTCACAGGCGCGCTGACGATGCTGCCGCCGGCAAGGGAGACGTTCGAGCTGTTCAAACAGCTCTACCATGTCAATTTTATTATTCCCGAAAACGCGACGTTTGCTACCGCCATCGGCGCGGCGCTGTACAGCGTGAGAGAAAATTGACGAAAACTATTCAAGAAAGTGCCTGCCATCCGGCGGGTACTTTTTATTTTCAAACGCTTGTTCTATTTCGCATTTTATGCTACACTGTTCGTGAAACGAGGTGAACACGATGGACCGCATCATTCTGCACTGCGACTGCAACTGCTTTTACGCCTCCTGCGAGCTTTTGAGCCATCCTGATTTGCGCCAGCTTCCCGTCGCGGTCTGCGGCGATCCAACGGAGCGCCACGGCATCATCCTGGCCAAAAACGAACCGGCGAAGCGCTGCGGCGTCAAAACGGCGGAGACCATCTGGAAGGCCAAGCAGAAGTGCCCCGGCCTCATCCTGCTGCCGCCGCACCACCGCCTCTACGCCGAATACTCAAAAAAAATCAATGCCGTCTACGGCGAGTACACTGACTTAGTCGAGCCGTTCGGCATCGACGAGAGCTGGCTGGATGTGACAAATTCCCTCCACCTCTTCGGCGGGGACGCCAAGGCTTTGGCTGACACGCTGCGCGGCCGCATCAAGCGCGAATTTGGACTGACGATCTCGGTCGGCGTGTCATTCAACAAGGTGTTTGCCAAGCTCGGCAGCGACTATAAAAAACCTGACGCCACGACCGTCATCGCACGCGACAACTGGCGCGACATCGTCTTCCCCCTCCCCGTCGGCGATCTTTTGTTCGTCGGCCGCAGCGCACAGGAGCTGCTCGGCCGCTACGGCGTGCGCACGATCGGCGAACTCTCAAAATGCAGCGAGGAAATGCTCGAAACCCTGATGGGCAAAATGGGCTCGCAGCTCTACCGCTATGCCAACGGCCTCGACGACTCCCCCGTCCGCGGAGCGGCGGACCGCGGGCCGATCAAATCCGTTGGCAATTCGACGACGTTCCGCCGCGACCTGACACGCTGGGATGAGGTGCAAAGCGGCATCTCGCTGCTTTCTGACAGTGTGGCGATGCGCCTGCGGCGCTACGGGCTCTACTGCGGCGGCGTACAGGTTGGCATCAAAAACAGCCGCTTTCAGGTCTTTTCGCGCCAGACGACGCTCGACCACAGCACGCACCTGATGCGCGAGATCAACGATACCGCGCTCCGCCTTGCAAAGGACTTGTGGAAAGCACCCGACCCTATCCGACTCCTCTCCGTCACGGCACTGCATCTGACCGAAGAAACGCAATCCTACCGCCAGCTCGACCTGCTCGGCACGGACGACACACAGCAGGAAAAGCAGGAAGCCGTCGAATCCGCAATGGACGCCCTGCGCAAAAAATTCGGCCGCGGCGTCATCTCCTACGGTACCGCCGAAGACACCATCAGCGGCGAAAAAATCGAACGGGATTAAATGCGCCGCAGGCTTTCGCGCCCGCAGGCGCGAAATGATCTTAATCGTAAATTCCGACGACATGTGCGTCGGAATTTACTCTTCTCACTCCACGCGTGTCGCAGCCGCCCTGCGGGCGGCAAGGCACGAAGCGGAGTGCAATTTTATCGGAGAGACGGCTTCGCCATCTCTCCGATAATCTCAAAAGCGGGGATTCTCTCAAAGAGAATCCCCGCTTTTGAAACGTCAGTTTATGAGCCACTCCGGCCTTGACCGCTTCTTGATGCCCGACACAACCCCCATCGCGGCGAACAGCGTCACGATCGACGAGCCGCCGTAGCTGAAAAACGGCAGCGTCAGCCCGATGACCGGCATAAGGAACAAGCACATGCCGATGTTGGCAATGGTCTGGAAGATGAGCATGCCCGCCATGCCGACGCACACAAGGCTTTCCATGCGGCTCGGCGCTTCGCGCGCGACAATGAGGCAGCGGACGATGATGGCAAGCAGCAGCACGATGATGAGAAGGCACCCGATAAAACCCAATTCCTCGCCGCAGACGCAGAAGATGAAGTCCGTCTGCCGCTCGGGAAGGCTCCACTTAGCGGATGATTGTGTCTGCGTGCCTTGGAACAGCCCCTGCCCCGTCAGCTTGCCCGAGCCGAGGGCGAGCATACCGCGTGTCTGCTGAAAGCCCTTTTTTTCCGGCTGGTAGCTGTGGTCGAGGATGACCTTGATGCGGTCGTACCAGTCACCGCGCAGAAGGCCGAGGTTCCACGCGGCGAGAAACGCGCCCACCGCGCCGCCCACGCCGAGGAAGAGCCACCGCAGGGCAAAGCCCGCGGCAAAGGCCATGCACAAGAAGACGAAGAGGTAGACAAGCCCGCTGCCCGCGTCCTTGGAGAGGATATAGTAGAAGACAAACATCGCGCCCGCGTGCGCCGTGGGCTGGATGACGTTCGTAAAGCTGCGCAGGTCGCGTTTTTCCTGCAAGAGCGCAAGCTGGCGCGCCAAGAGGATAATGAACGTGATCTTCACGATCTCGGCGGGCTGAACGGTGATGGGAAAATTCTCCAAAAAGCCGACGCCGAGCCTTTTGCCGATGTCGTTCACGCCGAGCCAGGCGCGGTTGCCGTTTCGCGTCAGGCCAAAGGGCGTGCGCAGCAGCAGAATGAAGCCGAAGTTGAACGCCAGCAGCCACTTCCATTTTTTTCCGACCTCCGACACGTCGATGCTGGAGAGCAGGAAGTAGAGCAGCACGCCCAGCAGCAAGCCAAATCCCTGAATGGCAACATATTTAAAGGTATTGCGGAAATGCGTGGCGCTCGCGATGAGCACCATGCCGTAGAGCGTGGAAACGGTGCACAGCGACAGCAGCACCATATCCGACTGCCGCACCACGTCACTTAAAAAATCGCGGAATCTGTTCACAGCCTCACGCTCCCTTCGCACAAAGTTTTCGATGTATTTTAGCACAATTTTACCCGTCTGTAAACGCACATTTCTCCCTCTTTCCGCAGAAAAGGAATTGTAAAGGCCGACGCGCTGTGCTATACTATTTGGTAATATGGGTGAAAATGGGGTCAAGGAGGCGAAACCATGCAATTTCTGTCGCACAGCACGCAGGAGACCGAGGCGATCGGCGAAGAGCTTGCCCAAAAGCTCCGCGGCGGCGATGTGCTCGCCTTCACGGGCTCGCTCGGCATGGGAAAGACCGCCTTCACGCGCGGTCTTGCGCGCGGCCTTGGCTGCCGCGGACGCGTCACGAGCCCGACGTTCACCATCGTCAACGAGTACGAGGGCAGAACGCCGCTCTTCCATTTTGATATGTACCGCCTCGGCTCGTCGGACGAGCTGTTCGACATCGGCTGGGACGATTATCTCGCCCGCGGCGGCGTCTGTGCCGTCGAGTGGAGCGAGCGCGTCTCCGACGCGCTGCCGGAGGACACGATCTTTGTCGACATCGCGCGCACAGACGAGCACGAAGACTGGCGCACCATCACGGTCACAGGAGGCAGATTCGCATGAAAATTCTCGCTCTGGAAACATCGGCGAAGAGCGTTTCCTGCGCCGTCGTCGAAGACGGCACGCCGCTCGCCTCCGCCTATCAGTGCACGGGTCTGACGCACAGCCGGACGCTTCTGCCGATGGTGGATGCGATGCTCAAAAACGCCGATCTGACGCTCGATGATATCAATGCCATCGCCATCGCGGCGGGGCCGGGCTCGTTCACGGGCCTTCGCATCGGCATTGCGGCGGTCAAGGGCCTTGCCTGGGCCGCAGACAAGCCGTGCCTCGGCGTTTCGACGCTCGAGGCCATGGCGCAGAATGCCGCGCACATCGACGGGCTTATCGTCGGCGCGATGGACGCGCGCCGCTCGCAGATCTATAACGCCGTTTTCGAGGCAAAGGGCGGCGAACTCACGCGCCTGACGCCAGACCGCGCGATCTCGCTCGAAGAGCTCTGCGCGCAGCTTCAAGGCAAGCAGCAGCCCATCACCGTCCTCGGCGACGGCGGCGTGCTGTGCTATCGTTATTTAGAAGAGCACGGCGTCAAGTGCTCGCTCGCGCCCAGTATGCTCCTTTATCAGAGCGCCGTGGGCGTCGGCCTTGCGGCCGAGCGCGCCTATGCGCGCGGCGAGGCCGTGAGCGCGCAGGAGCTTCTCCCCGTTTATCTGCGCCCCGCGCAGGCAGAGCGCCTGAGAAGCTCCAAATTGAACCAGTAAGCAAAAACACATTAAAATATATTTTTTCGGAGGTCAAAGCAATGGAAGCCAAATTCAACGAGAAAGTACACATCATGAACCACCCCCTCGTCGCCCACAAGCTCACCATCATGCGCGATGAAAACACCAGCGTCAAGGATTTCCGCGAGCTCGTGTCCGAGATCGGTATGCTCATCACCTACGAGGCCACGCGCGACCTCCCGCTGACCACCAAGCACATCAAGACCCCCATCTGCGAGATGGACGCCCCCACGCTCGCAGGCAAGAAGTTCGTTGTCGTCCCCATCCTGCGCGCCGGTCTCGGCCTGGTCGACGGCGTGCTGCGCATGGTGCCCTCCGCCCGTGTGGGCCACATCGGCATGTACCGCGATGAAGAGACGCTCGAGCCCCACCCCTACTTCTGCAAGATGCCCAAGGACGTGGCCGAGCGCGACGTGATGATCGTCGACCCGATGCTCGCCACCGGCGGCTCTGCCTGCGAAGCCATCGGCGAGATGGTCAAGCGCGGCTGCAAGCACATCACGCTCATGGTGCTCGTCGCCGCTCCCGAAGGCATCAAGGCCGTTCAGGAGAAGTACCCCGACGTCAACATCTACGCCGGCGCACTCGATGATCATCTCAACGAGCACGGCTACATCGTCCCCGGCCTCGGCGACGCGGGCGACCGCATTTTCGGCACGAAGTAACTTCAATGAAACCGACTTACGTCGCTTTCATTGAGAAAGATTCGCGTCGCTCTGTGCCTCATTGTCTGCACAAGCAGACAATTCGACACTCGCTTTGCGCAAAGAGTAATTCCTGACGCACATGTCGTCAGGAATTACGATTTTAATTGTTTTCCGCCTGCGGGCGGAAAATGGTACGAAGAATCTTCACAATTTTGTCATTGCATTATTGTGTTCCATTCGTTATAATGATTGGGCATTTTCAATAGCACCTTTGCAAATCTGCAAAACCCAATAATTGAGAGGACTGAACAAACAAATGAGTGCATCCAGAGAAAAGAAGAGCCGCCAGGAGAGTCTGGCAGGCGGTTATGTCGATCCCCGGACGAAGCGCGAAAAGGACGAGCAGGCGAAGGATCGCCGCAGCAATGCCCTGTATATCGCCATCGCCGTCATCTTCGTGATCGTCGGCATCGTCGTCACGGTCGCCAACTCCAAGGTGATCGAACGCAACGCCGACGCCGTGACCATCGGCAACGAGACCTACACGGCCGCCGACGTGAGCTACTTCTACAACACCATTTACAGCAGCTTTGTCTCCAAGAACTCCTACTATCTGAGCGCTTACGGTCTCGACACCAGCAAGTCGCTCAAGGAGCAGGACTGCCCTATCAACGGCAGCACCTGGTACGACTATTTCCGCGATCAGGCGCTCGAGAGCCTCAAGTCTTACGCCCTGCTTGCGCAGAAGGCGGAGGCCGAGGGCTTTGACGGCAGCGAGGCCGTGGAGCAGTCCGTGCAGGATACGTTTGCCGATCTGGACGCTGCCGCCGCTTCCGCCGGTTACACCCGCGCGCAGCACATCAAGGCCGTCTGCGGCCCGCTGGTCAACGAGAAGGTCTTCGAGCGCAACATCCGCATGATCGCGCTCGCGCAGGCTTACTCCAACAGCTACTCTGACTCCCTGTCCTACACCTCCGACGAGGTGCAGGCCGCTTATGACGCCGACCCCAAGAGCTATCAGAGCGCCGACATTGAGTACATTCTCTTCACCTCCGCTGCCGGCGACGACGCAACGGACGAAGAAAAGGCCGAGCTTCTCGAGCAGGCCAAGCAGAAGGCCGAGACCGCTCTCTCCCGCTATGCGCAGGGTGAGACGTTCGACACCATCGGCGAGGATATGGAAGGCTCCTATGCGCACATCGGCTATGCTGAAAACGGCGCTTCCGATATGCTGACCTGGGCATTTGACGATGCCCGTCAGGAGGGCGACACCACCGTCGCCGCCTATGGCGAGAAGGGTTATTACGCTGTGCTCTTCCACTCCCGCAGCCGCAACGACTATCACACGGTTTCCGTGCGTCATATCCTTGTTGACAGCGAGGAGAAGGCCAACGAGCTCCTGCAGCAGTACAACGACGGCGAGAAGACCGAGGACGCCTTCGCCGCGCTGGCCGTCGCCAACTCCACCGACCCCGGCAGCGCCAGCAACGGCGGCCTGTACTCCAACATCTACAAGGGTGAGATGGTCCCCTCTTTCGAGGACTGGTGCTTCGATCCCGCGCGCCAGAGCGGCGACACGGGCATCGTCGAGTCCAGCAACGGCTATCACGTGATGTACTTCGTCGAGACCAATCCCCAGCCCTACTGGTACTACAAGGCTGACCTTGATCTCAAGAACGACGCTTACGACGAGTGGTACGCCGGTATCACCGACGGCGTTGAGACCGAGCAGCTTGACGGCATGAAGTACGTCGGGTAATCCCCTCTTACGACAAAATAAGCTGCCGGTTGCTGACCGGCAGCTTATTTCTTTTTGATTCTGACTTTTGAGGCAACACTATGGACAATCAGTTTTTACGCACGCAGATGCTGCTCGGCGGCGACGCGATGAATCAGCTACACCGCAGCCATGTGGCCGTGTTCGGCCTTGGCGGCGTGGGCAGCTACGCGGTCGAGGCGCTGGTGCGCTCGGGCGTCGGCGAGCTGACACTCATCGACGACGACACTGTCAGCCCCACGAATTTGAACCGTCAGCTCGAGGCACTGCACTCCACCGTTGGCCAAAATAAGACCGACGCGCTCGCCGCGCGCTGCCGCGACATCAACCCCGATGTCAGACTGCACCTCATCTGTGCGCGCTACGACGCCGCGCACCGCGAGGACTTCTTCACCGCGCGCTATGACTACATCCTCGACGCGATCGACACGGTGTCGAGCAAGCTCGACCTCATCCAGACGGCGCAGGCTCGAGGCATTCCCATCCTCTCCGCCATGGGCACGGGGAACAAGCTCGACGCCTCGCAGCTGTGTATCACGGACATCTCCAAAACGCGCAACTGCTCGCTTGCGCGCGTGATGCGCAAGGAACTGCGCGACCGCGGCGTCAAGCACCTGCGCGTGATCTACTCCCCCGAGCTTCCCGCCAAGCCCGAGACACTGGAAGCGCCCCCGCCGGGCCGCCGCAGCGTACCGGCAAGCCTCGTCTGGGTCCCCGGCTGCGCGGGACTGATGATGGCGGGCGACGTCATCCTGACGCTCGCCGGATGCAAAAAAGAGAAAGAAGGCGGCAGCCAATGATTTTGACCGGTACCATCGTCAATTCCGCCGCGATCGTCGCGGGCAGCATCGCCGGACTTCTGCTCGGCAAGTTTATCCCCGAGCGCTTCAGCGACGCAATGGAAAAGGGCGCGGCGCTCTGCGTGCTCTACATCGGCGTGGACGGCATGCTCGCGGGCGAAAACACGCTCGTCGCCATCCTTTCGATCTCGATCGGCGCGATCCTCGGCGAACTTTTACAGCTCGATGAACACATGCATCAGCTCGGCGACTGGGTCGAGCGAAAATTTGGCGGAAAAGGGTCGAAAACCTCGCTTTCCGATGGATTTGTCACCGCCTCGCTCCTCTTCTGCGTGGGCGCAATGGCCATCATGGGCGCACTCGACTCCGGCCTGACCGGCGACCATTCGACGCTCTACGCCAAGGCGCTGCTCGACGGCATCATTTCCGTCGTCTACGCCTCGACCCTCGGCATCGGCGTCGCGCTTTCAGCTATCCCTATCTTCCTCTATCAGGGTGCCATCGCGCTGGGTGCGTCGTTCCTCGCGCCGTATCTCACAGAAGCGGTCATCCTCGAGATGAAGTGCGTCGGCTCGATTCTCATCCTCGGCCTATCGCTCAACATGCTGGGCCTGACGAAGATCAAGGTGATGAACTACGTCCCCGCCGTGTTCCTGCCGATTCTATTGTGTCGGTTTCTGTAAGCAAAAAGAAGCGTTCCATCGAATGATGGAACGCTTCTTTTTTACTCTTCCAAAATGAGCGGCAGGGCGCGGACGCAGCAGTGCTTCATGTCGACATGGCTGTCATCCAAAAAGCCGACGCCTTCGGCTTTCAAAAGCTCGACCTGACGGTTCGCACCGCCGAAAGCAAAAGCACTTGACACCTCCCCGTCCCGCTTGACGACGCGGTGACACGGGATGACGCCCGGCTCTGGATTCACGTGCAGCGCGTAGCCCACGACGCGGGCGAGGCGCTTGTTGCCGATCGCCGCGGCGATCTGGCCGTAGGTCGCGACGCTTCCGCGCGGAATGAGTCGCACCGCCGCGTACACTTTGTCAAAGGTCGTCATGCTTCTCCCCTCTTTTTGAGCCGGCGGGCGAGCAGCAGCCCGCCCACGATCAGGACAAGATAGAATAGATAGTAGGGCCAGTCGTGCCGCAGCCATATCCCCGCACTCTCCCAAACGATCGGCCAGTCGCCCCCGTCCGCATACTCTCTCGACGTCGACCACAGATCCACCAGATAACCAAGCATAGAGGCCAGGCGGGCGATCGCCAGCGCCGCACCGGCTGCGGCAATGCCAAAACAGATCGGTCTGCCGCGCTTTTTCCAAACCGTACAGGCCAGCACAGCAGCGGCTATCGCCATTGCACCAAGGACGAAGTGCAGCGCCGTATACGACTCGAATCCCGTCCGCGCAGCGCTCCACACCGCTGCCATCACAACAATTGTCATCACCAGCAGCAGCGCATCGTTGAATATACCGCTCCGCCCGCGCGTATCGCCACCCTGCTTCTGCTCGGCTGCCTGCGGCGCGTCCTCCGATCTTTCCCAGATCAGATAATCCGTCGTCACACCGAAGTACGTGCAGATGGCGCGCAGCTTGTCGAGGTCGGGCGTCGAGTCGCCGCATTCCCATTTGCTGATGGCCTGCCGCGAGACATCCAGCTCCGCGGCGAGCTGCTCCTGCGATAAACCGCGCGATCTGCGCAGCAGCTGTAATTTTTCTCCCAGGGTCATGTATTTGTCCTCCGTTTGCTTTGATGCGCCCAGTATAGCCGACTGCGGCGAAAAGCGCCACCAGTCAAGGCTTGCAAGTCCGCAACCAAACGTGGCAAAGGAGATTTATTCCGCTTTTTTCTTGTTCTTTCCAAACAGCGCGCCCACGTCGACCTCCACCAGCACAAGGCTCGCAAGCATCAGCGCCGAGCCGATGTAGCCCTTGACGCCGATGCGCTCACCCAGCAGAAAGAACGCAAAAATCGCCGAAAACACGGGTTCGAGCGTAAAGATGAGACTCGCGCGGCTCGCCGTCGTGTGCTTTTGATAAACGCTCTGGATCACAAGGCAGACGCCTGAACACACGATGCCGAGAAACAGCGCCGCCGCCCAGACCTTTGCCGTACCCGGCAGTGCAGGCGTCTCCAAAAATACGGAGAGCATCAGCATCACCACGCCGACGACGGCAAGGTCGCACACGCCGAGCGCCAGCGGGTCGACCTTTTCATTCGCCACGGCCTTTTCCGTGACCATCAGGTCGACGGAGTAAAACACCGCTGCGAACAGGCAGATGATATCGCCGAACGCGGGCTTGAGCGTCTCGTTCAGCGTCATCAGCGCTAAGCCGATAAGACATAAGATCATCGAAACGCCGAATTTCTTCTCCGGCTTTTTGCGATACACGATAAATTCCAAAATCGGCGTCGTCACGACCGAAAGCGCGCAGATGAAGCCCGCGTTCGACACGGATGTGTAAATGACACCGTAGGTCACGCTCGTGTACACGACGACGAGCGAAAGGCCCACTACAATGCTGTACTTGACGGTCTCGCAGCTCGCGTGGAAGACATTTTTGCGAAACACGAATCCCAGCACAACAAACGCCGTCAAAAAACGGAAGGCGTTGAGCGTCAACGGCTGCATATCCCTCAGGCAGATCGCCGTCAGGCAGTTGGAAATGCCCCAGAAGCTCGTCGCCAGCAGCAGCATGAGATCTGCCCTGCGCTGATGTTCCATTGGTTTTCCCTCTCTCTTCTTAAAATCTCTCTTCTCTCATTTGTCAAACGGGCGCCTTGCGGCGTCCGTTTGATTAGTTAATTTTACCATGTCTATTAGGTTTTCGCAAGTGGCATGAGAAAAGAAAATGTAAGAATATAGATGCGCACGCTTCGCTCTTTTTATTCACCAAAACCGCGGAGAGAGGCGGGGTTT